>ERZ1504259.832-NODE-832-length-8541-cov-3.807565_pt1 | contig 8541 bp, 6 predicted proteins | sample MGYA00571880_ERZ1504259 | MGnify/ENA primary metagenome ERZ1504259 (study PRJEB39906, sample SAMEA3182086) | gut metagenome | biome: human; feature: gut; material: Stool; isolation source: human stools | place: Canada | collected 2013-01-21 ... | reverse complement strand
CCGGCGGCCGGGCGAAAGAAATCCTGCCTTTTTACGGACAAGCTGAAAATATTCCAAAAATATTTCGGAAATTTTCAAACAGACCGAGGAAAATTTTTAACAGATACCACAGAAACACCGTCGTTTTGTCCGGAGCGTACAAGCCGCCGTTTCTCGTGTCCGACACCCGGGAGCGGAAGAAATCAAACAAAACAGGCCCAAAAACCGGAGAAAAACAAAATGTTCCGCGCAAGATCTCGCGGTCGGCCGGAAAAGCTGTCCGTTTCCGGCCGGGAAGCTTCCAAAGCTGTCTGCGCGCTGCGCCGAATTTGTGCCGGGACTTGTTCGTCAGATTGATTTCCGCCTGTCTGCACGCTTAAATAGAGTCATGACAGGCGAAAGCCTGCGGCAAACCGACACAAATTTTGAAAGCGAGGAAAACACAATGAAAAAGATTCTTGCTCTGCTCCTGGCGGTCGCCATGATCGCCGCCTTCTGCGCCTGCGCGCAGCAGTCCGCCGACACGGCCCCGGCCGCCTCCACGGATACCGCCGCCGAGACCACCACCGACACCGCTGCTGAGACTCCCGCCGCTTCCGACGGCGCGCTCATCAAGGTCGGCATCATCAACAACGACCCCAACGAGTCCGGCTACCGCACCGCCAACGACAAGGACCTGAAGGCCATGTTCACCGAGGAAAACGGCTATGACGCTTCCTTCGCCTACAGCCTGAAGAACGACGAGCAGATCGCTGCCGCCCAGAAGTTCATCCAGGACGAGGTCGACTACCTGCTCATCTCCGCTGCCGGTACCTCCGGCTGGGATTCCGTCCTGCAGGACGCGCAGGCCGCCGGCATCCAGGTCATCCTCTTCGACCGCACCATCGACGCTGACGAGAGCCTCTATGTCGCTTCCATCGTCTCCGACATGGCCAAGGAAGGCCAGACCGCTGTTGACTGGCTCGCTTCCCAGAACCTCGAGACCTACAACATCATCCACATCCAGGGCGTCATGGGCTCCGCTGCCCAGATCGGCCGCACCGGCGCGCTCGACGAGCAGGTCGCTGCCAACGACAACTGGAACATGGTGACCCAGCAGACCGCTGAGTGGAACGCCGAGACTGCCCAGCAGATCGTCCAGTCCGTCATCGACTCCGGCAAGGAATTCAACGTCATCTACGCCGAGAACGACGACATGGCCAAGGGCGCTGTCGCGGCTCTGGACAAGGCGAACATCTCCCACGGCGTGGGCAAGGACGTCATCGTCATGGGCTTCGACTGCAACAAGTGGGCGCTTGAAGAGCTGCTCGCCGGCAACTGGAACTACGACGGCCAGTGCAACCCCTTCCAGGCTTCCTACATCGATGCCATCATCAAGGACCTGCAGGCCGGCAAGGCTCCCGCTGAAAAGACCATCATCATGGACGAGAAGGGCTTCGATGCTTCCACCATCACGCAGGAAGACGTCGACAACTACGGCATCTGATCTGACACACAACATCGCATAATCAAAAATTCGGCTGCGTGCGGCACGGCGTATATGGAGCATTCCGTGTACCCGCGCTGCACGCAGCATGCCACTATGGAGGCGAATACGATGCAGGAAACAGCTTTACTGGAATTGCGGGGGATCTGCAAATTCTTCCCCGGCGTCCGCGCGCTCGACGGTGTGGATTTTACCCTGCGCAAGGGTGAGATCCACGCGCTGATGGGCGAGAACGGCGCGGGCAAATCCACGCTCATCAAGGTGCTCACGGGCGTGTATTCCAAAGACGAGGGCACCATTTCCATGGAAGGAACGCCCGTACAGATCCGCACGACGCAGGACGCGCTCAAGGCGGGCATCAGTACGGTTTATCAGGAGATCACCCTCTGCCCGAATCTGACTGTGGCGGAGAATCTATATATCGGCAGGACCAAGGGCGCCTTTACCAACTGGCGCAAGATGAACGCGGGCGCGAAGAAGCTCCTCAGCTCGCTCGGCATCCCCGCCGCGCCCACGCAGCAGCTGTCGAGCTGCTCCATCGCCGTGCAGCAGATGGTCGCCATCGCCCGCGCGGTCGATATGGAGTGCAAGGTGCTCATCCTCGACGAGCCGACGTCGTCTCTGGACGAGCAGGAGGTCGAAAAGCTCTTTAAGCTCATGCTGGACCTCAAGTCCCGCGGCGTCGGCATCATCTTCGTCACGCACTTCCTCGAGCAGGTCTACGCCGTCTGCGACCGCATCACGGTCCTGCGCGACGGCAAGCTCGTCGGCGAGTACAAGATCGCGGAGCTGCCGCGCGTGCAGCTCGTGTCCAAGATGCTCGGCAAGGAGCTCGACGATCTGTCTGAGATCAAGACCGAAGGCGCCGAGGACGCGCTGGAGAACGCAGAGGTCGTCTATGAGGCGTCCGGGCTTTCCAGCGCGGCCGGCGTGCGCCCGTTCGATTTCTCCATCCGCAAGGGCGAGGTCAACGGCTTTACGGGCCTGCTCGGCTCCGGCCGCAGCGAGTCCGTCCGCGCGATCTTCGGCGCGGACCACGTGTCCAGCGGCACGGTCAAGATGGGCGGCAAGCTGGTGAAGATCACCTCGCCGCTCGCGGCCATGAAGCACGGCATCAGCTACCTGCCCGAGGACCGCAAGCGCGACGGCATCATCGGCGATCTTTCCGTGCGCGACAACATCATCCTCGCCCGCCAGGTGCTCGACGGCTTCTTCCATCCCATCTCCAAGGCCAAGGCCGAGAAGTATGCCGAGGAGTACATCAGGCTCCTGAGCATCAAGACGGCCTCGACCGATACCCCCATCAAGTCGCTCTCCGGCGGCAACCAGCAGAAGGTCATCCTCGCGCGCTGGCTGCTGGCCAATCCCGTCTATATGATCCTCGACGAGCCGACGCGCGGCATCGACGTCGGCACGAAGGTCGAGATCCAGAAGCTCGTGCTGCAGCTGGCCGCCGAGGGCAAGAGCGTGACATTCATCTCGTCCGAGATCGACGAGATGCTCCGCGTCTGCTCCCGCCTCGTCGTCATGCGCGACCGGCAGGTCGTCGGCGAGCTGCGCGGCAGCGACCTAAACCAGAGCAGCATCATGAAAACCATCGCCGGAGGTGAACAGGCATGAACGAAACGACACAGAAGCGGCAGGGGAACTTCCTGACCCGCCTGGTGCGGAAGCAGATCTTCATCCCGCTGGCAGCGCTCTTGCTGCTGATCGTATTCAACCTCATCGCGGACCCCTCCTTCTTCGCCATCACGCTGAAGGAAAACAGCCTCGGCGATCTGGTCCTGACGGGCAACCTCATCACCATCCTTGACAACGCCTCCGAGCTCGTCATCCTCGCCATCGGCATGACGCTCGTCACCGCGGCTTCCGGCGGACAGGATATCTCCGTCGGCTCCGCCATCGCCATTGCGGGCAGCGTCGTGCTGCGCGTGCTGTGCGGCACGAATTCCCGCCCGGATACCCTGCAGGCGCCCATCATCGTGGCGTTTTTGGCCTGCTGCGTTGTCTCGATGCTTTTCGGCGCGTTCAACGGCACGCTCGTCGCCGTCTTCAAGATCCAGCCGATGGTCGCGACCCTGATCCTCTATACCGCCGGCCGCTCCATCGCCGCCTGGATCAACAACAACGAGCTGCCCATGATCTCCGACCCGTCCTTCGCCTACTACGGCAACTTCCTGCCGGGCGTGGCGGTGCCGACGCCGATCTTCATCGCCGTCATCTGCATGATCCTCGCCTGGGCGCTGCTGCGGTTCACGAACATCGGCCTGTACTCGCAGGCTGTCGGCATCAACGCCAGCGCCGCGCGGCTCAACGGCATCCACCCGCAGTTCGTGAAGTTCCTGACCTACGTCATCCTCGGCCTGTGCGTGGCCGTGGCGGGCTTTATCAAGGTCAGCCGCTTCTCCACCATCAACTACTCCGTCGTGGCCAAGGACATCGAGATGGACGCGATCTTGGCCGTCGCCCTCGGCGGCAACGCGCTCTCCGGCGGCAAGTTCAACATCTGGGCCTCCGTCCTCGGCGCATATGTCATCCAGTTCCTCACCACCACGCTCTTTAAATTCAACGTCGTTTCCAGCGCCCTGCCCGCCTACAAGGCCGTCGTGGTCATCATCCTCGTCGTGCTGAGCGCGCCGACCGTCCGCGAAAAGCTCGAGGCGCTCAAAAAGCGGCACAGGACCGAAGAAAAGAAGGAGGCCGGCACCCATGCGGAATAAAACCAACCATACGCCGCTCACGCGCGGAAGCCGCCTGACGGACGCAAAGCTGCTGCTCATCATCACGATCTGCGTCTTCGTCGTCATGTATCTGTGCGCGGTATTGTTCCTCGGCTCGGGCTTCAAAAAGCCGCAGACCTTCTTCAATATCCTCAACGAAAACGCGGCCCTGCTCATTCTTTCCTGCGGCATGAGCCTCGTCATGATCACGGGCGGCATCGACATCTCCGTCGGCACGCTCACCGCGCTCGTGTGCATGAGCTGCGCGGTCAATCTGGATTTCCATGGCGGCACGGTCCTGACGGCCATCCTGCTTGCGCTCGGCATCGGCACGGCTTTCGGCCTCGTGCAGGGCTTTCTGATCGCGTATCTGGAGATCCAGCCCTTCATCGTCACCCTCGCTGGCATGTTCTTCGCCAAGGGCATGACGACCATCGTCAACGCCACGCAGTTCAACGTGGAAAACGAGGCCTTCAAGGCCCTCAAGGAGACGCGCATCTATGTCCCCGGCATGGGCTCGGTCAATAAGCTCGGCGCGTATGTCCCGGCCTATGTGGAGATCGGCGTCGTCGTCGCGCTGGTGGTCGTGGCAGTTTTGTTCGTGGTGCTCCGCTGGACGAAGTTCGGCAGAAGCGTCTACGCCGTCGGCGGCAACAGCTACAGCGCCAACATGCTGGCCATCAACGTCAAGCGCACGAAGTTCCTCGCGCACCTGATCTGCGGCATCCTCGCGGGCATCGGCGGCTTCGTCTATTTCCTGCACGTCGGCTCCGGCTCGCCGTCGCACGCCAGCGGCGCGGAGATGAACGCCATCGCGGCCTCCATCATCGGCGGCACGATGCTCACCGGCGGCGTCGGCAACATCATCGGCACATTTTTCGGCGTTCTGTCGCTCAGCACGATCAAAAATATCGTTTCTTCCCTCGGTTTGGACGAAGCATGGTGGACAAATATCACCGTAGCTGGTATGATATGCTTGTTCCTTGTAATTCAAAGTCTGGTCCTTTCCCGCAAAAATAAGGATTCTTGAGGTGACAAGTATGAAACAGTATTTTCTCGGCATCGAATTCGGCTCGACACGGATCAAAGCAGTGCTGCTTGACGAGAAGCATGCGATCGTAAAAAGCGGCGACTATACCTGGAAAAGCAGTCTGGAAAACGGCGTGTGGACGTACCACATGGAAGACGTGCAGGAGGGCCTGCGCACGGCGATCCGCAACCTCGGCGAGCTGCCGGGCAAGATCTCCGCGATGGGCGTCTCCGGCATGATGCACGGCTATCTGGCCTTTGATAAAGACTGGAACCTGCTCGCGCCCTTCCGCACCTGGCAGAACACCATGACCGGCGAGGCCGCGGACAAGCTGACCGAGGCCTTCGGCTTCAACATCCCGCAGCGCTGGTCCGCCGCGCACCTGTATCAGGCCGTCCTGAACGGCGAACCGCACGTCAAGAACATCGCCCACGTCACCACGCTCGCGGGCTATGTGCATTACCTGCTGACGGGCGAAAATGTCCTCGGCGTCGGCGAAGCCTCCGGCATGTTCCCCATCGACAGCGAGACACTGACGTATGACGCGGCGATGCTGGACAAATTCGACGCGCTGATGGCGAAATACGGTTTTGACTGGAACATCCGTGCAGTCCTTCCGGAGGTCCGGACTGCCGGTCAGTCGGCTGGCCTGCTGACGCCGAGCGGCAGCGAATACCTCGGCGGCCTCCTGCCCGCGGGCATCCCCCTCTGCCCGCCTGAGGGCGACGCCGGCACTGGCATGACGGCGACGAACGCCGTCGCGCCCCGCACCGGCAACGTCTCGGCCGGCACGTCCATCTTTGCCATGGTCGTTCTGGAGAAGCCTCTGTCGAAGCTCTACCCCGAGATCGACATGGTCACCACCCCGACAGGCAAGCCCGTCGCCATGGTCCACTGCAACAACTGCACGAACGACATGAACGCCTGGGTCTCCCTGCTCGGCGAGACCGCGCAGCTGTTCGGCGCGGAGGTCTCCACCGGCGAGCTGTTTACGAAGCTCTATCAGAAGAGCCTCGAGGGCGAGACCGACTGCTCCGGCGTCCTGACCTATAACTACATGGCGGGCGAGGGCGTCACGCACCTCGATGAGGGCCGCCCGATGGTCGTCCGCAAGCCTGAGAGCAAGTTCACCCTGGCCAACTTCCTGCGCTCCCAGCTCTACGCCACGATGGCGACCTTGAAGCTCGGCATGGACATCCTTGCCGGGGAACACGTGGCGATCGACAGCCTGACCGGCCACGGCGGCCTGTTCAAGACGCCGGTCGTCGGCCAGAAGTATATGGCCGCGGCCTGCCATGCGCCGGTCACGTGCATGCAGTCGGCAGGCGAGGGCGGCCCGTACGGCATGGCCCTGCTCGCATCCTACATGGTGCAGGGGAAAGACGGCGAGACGCTTGAAGACTACCTTGCGGACGAGATCTTCGCCGGAGTGTGCAGCACGACGCTCGCCCCCGACCCCGAAGACGCCGCGGGCTTCGACCGCTACCTTGCCAGCTACCGCAGCTGCCTCGCAGCGGAAAAGGCCGCCGTCGCAGCATTCTAAGGAGGATATCATGAAACACTATGAATTCTGGTTTGTCGTCGGCTCGCAGACGCTCTACGGCGACGACGTTCTGACCACCGTCGCCAACCGCGCGGAGGAAATGGCGCAGAAGCTCTCCGCCGTGCTGCCGTATCCGCTCAAGTATAAAGTGACTGCCAAGTCCAGCGCCGAGATCACGCAGGTCGTAAAAGAGGCCAATTATGATGATAATTGCGCCGGTATCGTGACATGGTGCCACACGTTCAGCCCGTCGAAGATGTGGATCAACGGCCTTGATCTGCTCCAGAAGCCGTGGCTGCATTTCGCCACCCAGTATAACCGCGAGATCCCCAACGAGGAGATCGACATGGACTTCATGAACCTCAACCAAGCCGCGCACGGCGACCGGGAGCACGGCTTCATCGGCGCGAGACTCCGCAAGCCGCGCAAGGTCATCGCCGGTTACTGGCAGGACGCAGACGTGCAGGCCCGCATCGGCAGCTGGATGAAGGCCGCCATCGGCGTGGCCGTCTCGAAGGACATGAAGGTCATGCGCTTCGGCGACAATATGCGCAACGTCGCCGTCACCGAAGGCGATAAGGTCGAGGTCCAGAAGAAGCTCGGCTGGGAGGTCAACACCTGGGCCGTCGGCGATCTCGTGAAAGAGATGGGCGCCGTCACCGAGGCGGAAATTGACGCTCTGATGGACGTTTACCGCGAAAAGTACGACTTCGCGACCGACGATATCGCCGCCATCCGCTATCAGGCGCGCGAAGAGATCGCCATGAAGAAAATGATGGACGCCGAGGGCTGCAAAGCCTTCTCGAACACGTTCCAGGATCTCTACGGCATGGAGCAGCTGCCGGGCCTCGCTTCCCAGCACCTGATGGCGCAGGGCTACGGCTACGGCGGCGAAGGCGACTGGAAGGTCGCAGCGATGACCGCGATCCTGAAAGCCATGGGCGAGAACGGCAACGGCGCGTCCGCGTTCATGGAGGATTACACTTACCACCTTGTCAAAGGTCAGGAATACAGCCTTGGCGCGCACATGCTGGAGGTCTGCCCGTCCGTCGCTGCCGGCCGTCCGCGCATTGAGACGCACTTCCTCGGCATCGGCATGAACGAAAAGGACCCGGCGCGCCTTGTCTTTGAAGGAAAGCCCGGTAAGGCGGTCGTGGTCAGCCTCATTGACATGGGCGGCCGCCTGCGCCTGATCGTGCAGGATATCGAGGCCGTCAAGCCCATCATGCCCATGCCGAACCTGCCGGTCGCCCGCGTCATGTGGCGCGCCATGCCCGACCTCACCACCGGCGTTGAGTGCTGGATCACGGCGGGCGGCGCACACCACACCGTCCTCAGCTACGACGTCACCGCCGAGCAGCTCCGCGACTGGGCCCGCATGATGGAGATCGAATTCGTCCACATCACCAAAGACACCACCGTCGAATCCCTGGAGCACGAACTCTTCCTCAACGACCTCGCGTGGAAGCTGAAATAACCCCCGACCGCCCCTCTCAGAGGGGCGGTCTTCTTTTTCTCCCGGCAGAGGCCGATGCAAACGCATCGGCCTCTGCTGTTTTTTTACGCAAAAACACCCGCGAAAAAGAAAAAATTGCAGATCTCCGGCTGCATTTCAGAAAGATTTCAGGCTGGTGCTGTAAAATACGGTTCAAACACAACAGAAAGGAGCATTCTCATGGAGCTTACCGGGAACTACCGGCATGAACTGAAATATCAGATCGGCCCGGCCGACCACCTTGCGCTCCGGCAGCGGCTGAAGGCCGTTATGCAGCAGGATCTGCAC
>ERZ1504259.768-NODE-768-length-9024-cov-3.636191_pt1 | contig 9024 bp, 6 predicted proteins | sample MGYA00571880_ERZ1504259 | MGnify/ENA primary metagenome ERZ1504259 (study PRJEB39906, sample SAMEA3182086) | gut metagenome | biome: human; feature: gut; material: Stool; isolation source: human stools | place: Canada | collected 2013-01-21 ... | reverse complement strand
TCTAGTACGGTCTCGTGGGCTCGGAGATGTGTATAAGAGACAGCCACCTTCCCGATAAGGAACAGGATAATCTCGGGCATCAGCCACGGCGTGCTCGTGGTCGAGGCGGGCGAAAAAAGCGGCTCGCTCATAACCGCCAAGAGGGCGAGCGAGCAGGGGCGCGAGGTCTTTGCCATCCCCGGCAGCGTGCTTGCCAGCGCATATATGGGCGTCAACCGTCTGATAATGGACGGCGCAAGGGCGGTCACGAACGCCGCGGATATCCTTGCTCCGTATGCGGCGATGTACCCCGACAGGGTCGAGATCGCCCGTATCCGCGTGACAAAGCCCGACACTCAGCCGCCGAAGCAGGCAAAACCCGTAAAAATTAAAAAAGAACCCCCGTCGGCACTTGACCGTGAGACGCTTACGGTCTATAATCTTTTCGGGGAGGAGCCGCTGCACCCCGACGATATGGCGGCTCAGAGCGGGCTGGGCCCGTCCAAAGTGCTCTCGGCGCTCATGCGGCTCGAACTGCTCGGGCTGATCGAGCAGACCGACGGCAGAAATTATATTCTTAAATAAGCTGACAGGAGAAAAATTAATGTCTAAGCTCGTTATAGTTGAGTCGCCCGCCAAGGCGAACACTATCAAGAAATATCTCGGCAAGGACTACGACGTCGTTGCCTCCAAGGGTCATATCAGGGATCTGCCCGCAGCGAAGCTCAGCGTTGACGTCAAAAACGGCTTCGCTCCGAAATATGCCCTCATCAAGGGGAAAGAAAAGCTCGTTAAGGAGCTTCAGGATAAAGTCGCCGCCAGCGACGCAGTCTATCTCGCAGCCGACCCCGACCGCGAGGGGGAAGCGATATCGTGGCATCTGGCGACGGTGCTCGGCCTTGACCTCAAGAGCAAGAACCGAGTCACCTTCAACGAAATAACCAAGACCGGCATCGCAAACGGCATGGCGCACCCGAAGCAGGTCAACCTCGACCTTGTCAACGCTCAGCAGGCAAGGCGTATCCTCGACCGCCTCGTGGGCTACCGCCTCAGCCCGTTTGTGTCGCAGAAGATAAGGCGCGGCCTCTCCGCAGGCAGAGTGCAGAGCGTTGCGGTCAGGCTGATAGTCGACCGTGAGGAGGAGATAAACGCCTTTGTCCCCGACGAATATTGGGAGATAGAAGCGAAGCTCGCCAACGCTCAGCGCAGGACCTTCACCGCCTCGCTCTACGCCGATGAGAAGGGCAAGGTCAAAATAGCGAACGCTGAGCAGGCTCAGGGCTACCTCGACCGCCTTGAGGGCGCCGAATACGAAGTGGCGTCGGTCAAAAAGGGCACGAGGAAAAAGAATCCCTCGCCGCCGTTCATCACCTCCACCCTCCAGCAGGAGGCTTCAAGGAAGCTCGGCTTCCAGGCGGAGCGCACGATGAGAGCGGCGCAGGAGCTGTACGAGGGCGTCAGCGTCAAGGATCACGGCACCCTCGGTCTGATAACCTACATGAGAACCGATTCGCTCAGGATATCCGAGGAAGCGAGAGCGGCGGGCAATCAGTATATTGCACAGGCCTACGGCAAAGAATATCTGCCGGAGAAGCCCGTATATTATAAATCGAGAGCGAACGCTCAGGACGGTCACGAGGCGATAAGGCCGTCGGTGCCCTCCATCACCCCGGAGCAGGTCAAGGGCAGCCTCACCTCCGACCAGTATAAGCTCTACAGCCTCATCTGGAAGAGATTTATCGCAAGCCTTATGGCGAGCTGCGTTCAGAATACCGTCAAGGCGGAGATAAAAGCGTCAAAACCCGACAGCGACGAATTCTGCATATTCACGGCGGCGGGCTACTCGATAAAATTCGACGGTTTCACCCGCCTTTACGACCTCCCCGAGGAGGAGACGGATAAGGGCGCTCTGCCCGAGATAAAGGCGCAGGAGAAGCTCAAGCTGCGCGAGCTGAATTCGGCTCAGCATTTCACTCAGCCGCCCGCCCGCTACACCGAAGCCTCGCTCATCAAGGAGCTTGAGGAGAACGGCGTCGGCCGCCCGAGCACCTATGCGGCGATCCTCTCGACGATAATCAAGAGGGGCTACGTCCAGCGCAAGCAGAAGCAGCTTGTGCCCACGGAGCTGGGCTGCGCCACCACGGGGCTGCTCAAGGAGAAATTCCCCAAGATAGTCAACACCAAGTTCACCGCCCAGATGGAGACGAATCTCGATAAGGTCGGCTGCGGCGAAGCCGATTATGTCAAGATGCTCGACGAATTCTACGGCGATTTTGAAAAGACCCTCGACAAGGCGAAGGCGGAGATGAAGAACGTCAAGATCCAGCTCGAGGAGGATACGACCGATATCCCGTGCGAGAAGTGCGGCAGGATGATGGTCATCAAGACCGGCAGATACGGCAGATTCCTTGCCTGCCCGGGCTACCCCGAGTGCAAGAATGCAAAGCCGCTCATCCTCAACACCGGCGCGAAGTGCCCCGAGTGCGGCTCGGATATCATTGAGAGAAAGTCCAAGAAAGGCCACGTCTTCTACGGCTGCTCAAGCTGGCCTAAGTGCAACTTCATGAGCTGGGATCCCCCGGCGGGCGAGAACTGCCCGAAGTGCGGCAAGGCGCTCTTCAAGAAGAAGGGCGGCAAGCTGGTGTGCATGACGGCGGGCTGCGGCTACGAGAAATCGGCGGGGAAGAAAAAGAGCAATGAATAAGGTCAAGATCATCGGCGGGGGCTTTGCCGGCGTTGAGGCGGCGTGGCAGCTTGCCGAGAGAGGCATAGAGACCGAGCTTTACGAGATGAAGCCGCTCAGATATTCGCCCGCTCACTCGAGCGAGGGTCTGGCGGAGCTTGTTTGCTCGAATTCCTTCAAGGCGACCCGCCTCGGCTGCGCCGCGGGTATGCTCAAGGCTGAGATGGAGCTGCTCGGCTCGCTCTGCGTTGAGTGCGCCAAGGCTACCGCCGTGCCGGCGGGAGGCGCTCTCGCCGTGGACAGAGATAAATTCTCCGCACTTGTGACGGAAAAGATACTTTCGAGAAAAGAAATAACGCTCGTGCGTGAGGAAGTGACCGAGATACCCGACGGGGTGGTTATCATAGCCGCCGGTCCGCTCGCTTCGCCCGCTCTCTCGGAGCGGATAAGGGAGCTTTGCGGCGGGAGTCTCAGCTTCTTCGACGCCGCCGCGCCCATTGTGACGGCTGAGAGCATCGACCTGGAGCACGCCTTCATGCAGTCGAGATACGACAGGGGCGAGCCGGACGATTATATCAACTGCCCGATGAACAAAGAGGAGTACGAGGCGTTCTATGAGGCGCTTATCAACGCCGAGTGCGCCCCGACCCACGAATTCGACAAGCGCAAGGGCGTTTATGAGGGCTGTATGCCCATCGAGGTCATGGCTTCGAGGGGTCACGACACCATCCGCTTCGGCCCGATGAAGCCGGCGGGGCTTGTCGACCCCAAGACGGGTCACCGCCCGTGGGCCAATCTGCAGCTCCGCAAGGAGAATGTGGCGGGCACGATGTATAACCTCGTCGGATTCCAGACAAATCTGAAATTCGGCGAGCAAAAGAGGGTATTTTCGATGATACCCGCTCTGAAAAATGCGGAGTTCGTGCGCTACGGCGTGATGCACCGCAACACCTTCATTGATTCGCCGAGGCTGCTCGGGGCGAATTTCGGCTTCAAGGCGCGAGAGGGGCTTTTCTTCGCCGGACAAATAACGGGAGTCGAGGGCTATATGGAGTCCGCCTCCTCCGGCATACTCGCAGGCATCAATGCGGCGAGGCTCATCGAGGGCAGGGAGGAATTCATACCGCCGTGCGACACCATGACGGGGGCGCTCGCCCGCTATATCAGCGATGGCAGCGTCAAGGATTTCCAGCCGATGGGCGCGAGCTTCGGCCTGCTGCCCGGGCTTGAGACAAAGATCAGAGATAAGCGGCAGCGCTATGAGGCGCTCGCCGACAGAGGACTGAACAGTCTGAAAAATCAAATTGCAAAGGACTAAACGGAGGTTTTATTATGATCCTTGAGAAATTGATTTCCATGATCTGCGAAGAATTCGGATTCAGCGAGGACGAGGTCGACGGATCTGCGCCGCTCTATGAATTTATCAACGACGACGCCGAGCTTGAGGAGCTTGTCCTCTCGCTCGAGAGCGAGTTTGAAACGGAATTTGCCGAGGAGATCGACACCGGCATCTCCGTCTCGGAGCTTGCGGATATGATCGAAGAATCGATCGGATAAGGAAGAATACTATGGACGAAAAATTTGAGGCACTGCAAAATAATCTGGGCTATCACTTCAAGGATATCTCACTGCTCAGGACTGCGCTGACCCACTCGTCGTATGCGAATGAGAAGGGTGCGGGCACGGTCTGCAACGAGCGGCTGGAGTTCCTCGGCGATTCGGTGCTCGGCTTCATCTCGGCGGGGTATTTCTACAGGAATTACGACTTCCCCGAGGGCGAGCTGACCAAGCACAGAGCCGCCAAGGTCTGTGAAAATGCCCTGTGCGTTTTTGCAAGGGAGCTTGATATCGGCTCGGCGCTGCTGCTCGGCAAGGGCGAGCTTCGCATGGGCGGCAGAGAGAAGCCCTCCATCCTTGCGGACGCCTTTGAAGCGGTGCTCGCCGCAGTCTACCTTGACGGCGGGCTGGAGGAAGCGAGCAAGCTGGCTCTGCGCTTTGTGGCAAGGAATGACAGCATACAGGAGACGAAGGATTATAAGACCATCCTTCAGGAGATAATTCAGCGCAACCCCGAGGAGCATATCGAATATGTGCTCACCGGCTCGAGCGGCCCCGACCATGCCAAGAGCTTCAATGTTGAAGTTCACCTTAACAGCAATGTCATCGGCAGGGGCGTCGGCAGGAGCAAGAAGCTCGCCGAGCAGCACGCGGCCAAGGAAGCGCTGGAGCTTATGGGTATAAAATGAAGCATATCAACGTTGCGCTCTTTGTAGTTCACAAGGGCTGCCCGCACACCTGCTCATTCTGTAATCAGCGAAGCATATCGGGCAGCACTGCCGAGATAACGGCGGCGCAGGTGCACGAGGCGGCGGCCACGGCGATAAAGTCGCTCAGCGAGAGCGAGGCGGCGGGCGGCGAGATAGCGTTTTTCGGCGGCAGCTTCACTATGGTGGAGCGCGGCTACATGATTTCGCTCCTTGAGGCGGCATACGAATATGTCTCAAAGGGCATTTTCAAGGGTATTCGCCTCTCCACAAGGCCGGACGGCATTGACCCCGAGATCTGCGAAATTCTCAAACGCTACGGCGTTACGGCGGTAGAGCTGGGCGCTCAGAGCCTCAGCGATCGCGTGCTCACGATGAACGAGCGGGGTCACACCGCTGCCGACGTTGAGGCGGCGCACGCAATGCTCAGGGGCTACGGCTTCGAGACGGGGCTGCAAATGATGACGGGGCTTTACGGCTCCGAGGATGCGGACAGCATCGAGACCGCCCGTCGGATAGTTGAAATGCACCCCGACACGGTCAGGATATATCCCACCGTCGTGCTCAGAGGCACCCGCCTTTGCGAGCTTGCCGAGAGCGGCGAATTCAAGCCCAAGGGGCTGCCCGAGACGGTCGAGCTGTGTTCAAAGCTCATCCCAATGTTTGAGAATGCGGGCATAAAGGTCATCAGAGTGGGGCTGCATTCCGGCGGCGGGGTCGAGGAGGGCTTCGTTGCGGGGGCTTATCACCCTGCACTCAGGGAGCTTTGCGAGGGACGCATTTATCTCAATGTTGCGCTCGAAAGGCTCGGCGGGCTGCCCTCGGGGCGATACCTGCTCAGCGTTGCGCCGGGCGAAAATTCCAAGATGACGGGGCAGCGCAAATGCAACATTATCGCTCTGCGTGAGCGGGGCTGGGACTGCACGGTGAAATGCCGTGAAGGACTTAAAAAATACGAAGTAGACGCTGCGGCTCTGCCGGGGCAGGCTGCGGATAAAGGTCAGGTAATCAGATGATATTAAAAGCGCTTGAAATGCAGGGATTCAAATCCTTTCCCGATAAGACCGTGCTGGAGTTCGGCAGAGGTATCACCGCCGTCGTCGGCCCCAACGGCTCGGGCAAGAGCAATATTTCGGACGCCGTGCGATGGGTGCTGGGCGAGCAATCGACCAAGACCCTCAGAGGCGCCAAGATGGAGGACGTCATTTTCGGCGGCACGAGCCAGCGTAAGGCGCTGGGCTACGCCGAGGTGACCTTGCGGCTCGACAACACCGACCGCAGCCTCAACGGCTGCGACAAGGATGAGGTCGCCGTCACCCGCCGCTACTACCGCTCGGGAGAGAGCGAGTATCTCATCAACGGCGAGGCGTGCAGGCTGCGCGATATTCACGAGCTGTTTATGGATACGGGTCTCGGCCGTGACGGCTACTCGATGGTCGGTCAGGGCAGGATAGCCGATCTTGTCTCCGCCCGTTCCACTCAGCGCAGGGATATGCTCGAGGAGGCGGCGGGCATCTCGCACTTCCGCTATCGCCGTGCCGACGCAACAAGGCGGCTCGAGCAGGCGGAGGAGAATTTGGTAAGGCTCAGAGATATTCTCTCGGAGCTTGAGGGCAGAATCGGCCCGCTCAAAACTCAGAGCGAGAAAGCGATAAAATTCCTTGCTCTTGCCGACGAGAAGAAAACTCTCGAGATCGGCCTGTGGTTACATACGATAGATAAATCAAAGAACGGCCTGCGCGAGCAGGAGCACAAGCTCTCGGTTGCAACGGCGCAGTATGACGAGACGGAAACGCAGCTCGTTAAGCTCATCGAGGAGATAGAGGCCTCCATCAAGGAGGGGCAGGATATCACCCTTGAGATCGAGCGGCTGAGGTCTGCGATATCCGACAGCGAGGAGCAGGCGGCGGTCATCGACGGCAGGATAGCCGTTGAGCGCAACACCATCGAGCACAACCGCCAGACCGTCGAGCGCATCACCGCCGACATGGGCGACAGCGAGAAATTCGCGGCGGAGACCGACCGCAGGATAGAGCAGGCTCAGAACGAGGCGGCTCAAAAAGAAGCGCAGGCAGCCGAGAAGCGCGAAGCCCTTGCGGCGGAGCTGCAAAAGCTCGGCGAGCTGCTCAGCCGCAACAGCGAGAACAGTGAGCAGGCAAAGGCTCTCGGCGACAAGGCCGCGGCCTCGGCAATGCAGCTTGCGGATATCAGGGTCGAGCGCTCGACAGCAGTTTCGGCGGCGAGAGAGCTTGCAGCCCGAATAGACGCGATAAACGAGGCAATGTCCTCCCGCAGCGACGCCCTCGAAACTCTCTCGGCGGAGAAAGCTTCCGCTGAGAACGCCCTGAGAAAGCTCAGGGACGAGGCGGCGGAGCACGAAAACGCCCTTGACGGCTACAGGATGATAATTGATTCCCGTGCGGGCAAGGTCGAGAAGCTCCGTAAGGAGCTGGAGGCGGCGAACCTCGACATATATCAGAAAAACGCAAGGATCAAAATGCTCGACGACCTCGAAAAGAACCTTGACGGCTACGCCGGCAGCGTTCAGAAGGTCATCAGAGAGTCCAAGAGGGGCGCTCTCAGGGGCATTCACGGCACTCTTTCACAGCTTATAACCGCAACGCCCGAGTACGCCGTGGCGATCGAAACGGCTCTCGGCGCGGCGATACAGAATATCGTCACCGACGACGAAAACGCCGCAAAAAGGGCGATAAATTACTTAAAAGAGAATCGGGCGGGCAGGGCGACCTTCCTGCCGCTTACCTCCGTCAAGGCGAGGCCGTTCACCGAGAACGGGCTTGCAAATTGCGAGGGCTTCGTCGATATGGCGGATAAGCTGCTCGATTTTGACCCGAAATATACCGGCATCATCGGCTCCCTGCTCGGCAGGACGGCGGTGGTCGACAACATCGACAACGGCATAGCGATGGCAAAGAAATATTCCTATCGCTTCAAGATAGTTACCCTCGACGGTCAGGTGCTCAATGCGGGCGGCTCCATGACGGGCGGCTCCAGAGGCTCGGGCACGGGCTTCCTGAGCAGAATGACCGAGATCGAGGCGCTGCGCGAGACCGTGGCGGCTCTCGAAAAGCAGCTCGGCGACAGGCAGAGCGCCTACAAAACGCTCTCCGAGGAGGTCGCAAACGTCCAAGCGGAGCTTGAAGCCTCCGAAGCGGAGCTTATCAAGACCCAGGAGGCTATCATCAGAGCCGAGAGCGAGCTGAAGCTCGTCAGCGACAGATACGCCGCCGCAAGCGGTCAGATAGAGGAGCTTGAGAGCGAGAAATCCGCCGCCGCAGAGCGCATAAAAGAGGCGCACGCCGCGGAGCAGAGGGCTGATGAACGAATAGCTCAGCTTACCGCCGAGGGCGAGGAGCTTTCCGCGAAGATAAGCGAGCTTGACGAGCGCAGAGAAGAGATCGACAGGCTGCGTGAGGAATCCGCAGCGGTTCAGAATTCGCTGAACCTCGAGATAGTGGCTCTCCACAAGGATATCGAGGCGTGTAAGGAGACGATCCAAAGCTGCCTTGAGCAAAAAGAGACGTACAGCCGCCGCGCGGGCACTCTCTCCGACGAGATAGAGGCCATTCGGCTTAGCAATGAGCAGACCGAGGCGGGCATTCGCGAGCTTGAGCAGGAGGCGACAGCTCTCAGGGAGAATGCCGTCAAGACCCGCGAGAAGATAGAGGAGCTTATCGGCAAGCGCTCCGGCGTCGAGGCTCAGAGCACGGCGCTGCGCTCAAAGGAGAGGGAGATGACCTCCGAGCGCGAGAAGCTCAGCGGCGAGGTCGCAAGGCTCGAGGAGCGCAAGGAATCGCTCCAAAGGGAGCTGGAGACAGCCCGCAACAAGCTCTATGACGAATATCAGCTCTCCCTGCGCGAGGCCGAGGAGGTCGGCGTGGTGCCCGAGGATATCCCGAAGGCGCAGCGCACTTTGCAGGAGATAAAGGGCAAGATAAGAGCCCTCGGCAGCGTCAATGTCGGCGCGGTCGAGGAATACAAAGAGGTATCCGAGCGATACGAATACATGAGCGGCCAGATAAGCGACATCGAGGAATCCAAGGCCGAGCTTGTCAAGCTCATCGACGAGCTGACGGG
>ERZ1504259.763-NODE-763-length-9054-cov-5.043005_pt1 | contig 9054 bp, 8 predicted proteins | sample MGYA00571880_ERZ1504259 | MGnify/ENA primary metagenome ERZ1504259 (study PRJEB39906, sample SAMEA3182086) | gut metagenome | biome: human; feature: gut; material: Stool; isolation source: human stools | place: Canada | collected 2013-01-21 ... | reverse complement strand
GATCGGTCAAAGGCTCTTCACGAGCGTCAGGATGTTCGACCCGTCCGCGTATTCATAGGTCACCTCGTCCATGAGCTTCTTCACCATGAAGATGCCGAGACCGCCGACCTCCCGCTCCTCCGCCGACTGCGTTGTATCCGGATCGGGCTTTTCGGTGGGGTCATAGGGCCGTCCGTTGTCGGAAAAGCGAAGCGTCGCCCTGCCGTCCTTCAGCGAGCAGCCCAGCACGACGCCGGTCGCGCCGCTGTAGCGGGCGATGTTGGAGAAGATCTCATCCACCGCCACGTTGACCTGAGCGATCGCCTTCATGGAGGCTCCTGCCTCGGCGAGAATGCCCTCAAAAAAGTCGGTGGCCTGCGGCAGCTGCTCCAGCGTCGGCGCGAGATTGATTTTTTTCATGCCCGACGACTTCATCTCGATGCAGAGCATGGTGATATCGTCGAACTGGTCCGCGCCGCCCGCGAACTCGTCCACATCGCGGTGCAGAGCCTCCAGCAGCTGACGGCACGAGCCGCCCTCGGCGGCGTTCAGCGCACGGAGCATCCGGTCAGTCCCGTAAAGCGTGTTGGAGGCATTCGTGGCCTCCGGCACGCCGTCCGTGTAGACCACCAGACGGTCTCCCGCGTCCAGCTCCAGCTCGTATTCGCGGTATCGGGCGCCCTCCATGCCGGCCAGCACGAAGCCGTGCCTATCCTTGAACAGCTCAAAGGAGCCGCCTTTGTGCATGATGGCCGGATACTCGTGGCCTGCGTTGGCGCACTTCATTTTTCCCGTGGAGATCTCGAGAATGCCCAGCCAGACGGTGACGAACATCTCCGCTTCGTTGTTTTCGCAGAGCTGATCGTTCACCTTTTCCAGCACGGCCTTCGGGGACAGACCGCTCTGCGCGGCGGATTTCAGCAGCGTTTTGGAGATCATCATAAACAGCGCCGCGGGGACGCCCTTGCCGGACACGTCCGCCATGACCAGCGCCAGATGGTCGTCATCCACCAGGAAGAAGTCGTAGAAGTCGCCGCCGACCTCCTTCGCCGGAGTCATGGAGGCGTAAATGTCAAACTCGTGACGCTCGGGGAAGGCGGGGAAGATGCAGGGCAGCATGGACGCCTGAATGTGGCGCGCCACGTCCAGCTCTGCGCCGATGCGCTCCTTTTCCGCGGTGACGCGGCTGAGATTTTGAATATATTCATTCAGCTCCGACACCATGTACTGGAACGAATGGGCAAGCTCCTCCAGCTCGTCGCCGGTGTTGACCTCCACCCGAAAGTCGGACAAGGCCGCCATCTTGCTCTCCACCAGCCCGATGGCGGCGTGGTGCAGAGTCCTCAGCGGGCGGATCAGAATGCGCCGCACATAGTAGTAGTACGCGAAAATGGAAAGCAGCAGAACGGCCAGTACCACGCACAGCGTCAGAACGAGAAATTGCCGGATCTGCTGGTCGATCATGTCCATCGAGATGTCCACGCTGGCCAGCGCCACCGGTGTGCCGGCTTTGTTGAGAATGGCGACGTAGGCCGACGCCAGATAGCCGTACTCCTCGTTGTTGGTGATGAGGATGGTCTGCTCCGCGTCGACGGCGAAGGCCCCGTGCATCAGCTCGTTGCCGCCGCCGTAGTAGGCGTCGGTGTCGCCGAGGTCGCAGACGCCGTCCTCGCCGGGAACGCCCGCGTCCCAGATGTAGTACATGACCTCATCCTCCGGCACGACCACATAGAAGTATTTCAGCCCCAGCTTCTCCCTGGCGTCCTGCAGGTAGCGGTGGATCTCCTCGTAATAGGCGTCCTTCTCGCCGGTCCGGTAGTATTGCTCCACGCGGTCTCCGTCGATGAGATCCGCCGCCACGGAGGCCTGACCGAACGCGAGAGAGGCGTATTGCTCCTCCATCCGCGCCCGGTACAGTTGGGCAATCGAGGGGGCCAGGATCGCCGCGAGGACGGCGGCCATCGCCACCAGTCCCAGCAGCAGCTTGGGCTGTAACCGTATGCTCCTTGCTCGTTTCATGTCCGCACCTCCATCGGATGGATATGAAGCCGCAAATGACCGTCCCTTACGCGGTAGAGCGCCCGCGTGGGGGACAGACGCTGCACCTCACAGGGCAGCGGAGCCGTGCCGGCCTCTACCGCGGTCACATAGAACCACGCGCCGCTCAGCTCCACCTGAGTCATGGAATTGTATTTTCGGAAGATCGCCAGGGCCTCCGCCCGGCTCATTTCAGGATGCAGCGTCAGCAGCGCGGATGCGGGACGCTTCCAGTAGGGATGCTTTTCCGCCTGCGGCCGGCCGGCCGCCCAGCGGTCGTCAAGGTGCTCGAGGAGCTCCTCGACCGTCGCGCGCGCCCATGCCGCGCTTTGCAGATAGACGTCGATGCTGTCCGTCTCCGCGGCTATGTCAATGGTGTGCTGCGCCAGAACGTCACCGCCGTCCAATCGCTGCGCCACCTTGTGCATCGTCACGCCGGTGCATGACAGCTCCCGCTCCATGGCTCCCTCGATGGGGTAATAGCTGCGCCCCTGCGGGAGCAGCGAGCTGTGGGTGTTGATGCCGCGGAACGCGGGAAGCTCCTCCGGCAGCGTCAGGATGCGGTCATACTCCGCGATGAAAAACAGCTCGCAGCCCTCCTCCGTGAAGTACCGCCGGATCTCCTCCGATGAGATGGCCTCATAGTGAACAGGGATGCCGAGCTCCCCCGCCCGCTTTACGATGGCATATTCCGTGAAATAGTCCTCGTCGTTGTGATAGGTATACAGCGCCAGCACCTGATGCTTTTCCACAAAATATTCAAAGCACGACAGGAACACGTCGCTGCCGAAATAAACGACCTTCATCGCTTTTCCCTCTTTGTCCTCAGATCTTGATGATCAGTGTGTTGAAGCCCTGATAGCGCCGGTAGAAAAATTCCTTCGCCCGCTTTTTGATGACCAGCACGCCCATGCCGTCCATGTCGAAAGCCTCGTCCCGGCTGGCGCGGGAAGTATCTAACGCAAAGGGATTGAAGGTCGTGGCGTCGTCCCGCAGGTGCAGCTCCAGCACGCCGCCCTCGTCCATGATGGCCGTCAGCTGGAGGTAGCCGTCCGTCCGCCCCTGAAAGCCGTGCTTCAAGATGGCCATGCCGAGCTCCTCCACGGTCATGGTCGAAAACATCTGCTGCTTCATGTCCGCGCCCCAGACTTCGCAGAAGGCCTCCAGCTCGCGGCACACGTCCATCACATCCTCCGCGTTGCTGAGGATCGTCCGCTGGAAGATGCGCTCCTCCGGCAGCTCCGCTTTCTTATAGCGGCCGCCGAGGCCCAGCAGCAGGAACACCGCCAGCGAGCCGGCCTCCGTCAGCAGGAACAGCAGCCAGAAGCGCTGCAGGCCAAAGGCGTAGCATACGAACGTCAGCGGAATGAGCAGCACCGCGCCGCGCAGCGTCTCCAGCAGGAACGACGGCTTCTCGTTCTCGCAGGCCTGATAGTAATTGCACAGCAGGATATTGATGCCGGCGAACAGCGCCCCCGCGCCGTAGAGCCGCAGCGCGGTACACGCCAGCGCCTCCGACGCCGAACCGGCGATGCCGAACAGCAGGCACATTCCCGCGGGCCACAGCTCCACAAGGACGATCAGCGCGCCGCCCACCGTCAGTCCCGCCGTGAAGCCGAGACGCACCGTGTTCCGCATTCCCTGCCGGTTGTGCTCGCCCTGATAGGTGGAGAGGATGGGCTGCATGGCGCGCCCCGTCCCCTCAAACAGGTACAGGATCAGGTAGGAGGTATTCTGAATGACGTCGAACACCGCCACCGCCGTTTCGCCGCCCAGACGGATCAGCAGATTGTTGCACACGAGGAAAAAGATCATCTGGTACAGATACTGCACCGAGGTGGCCATACCCGCCTTCAGCGCGGAAAGGGCAGGGACGAGCCAGCGCCCGCACGGCAGCGCGAAGCGCAGCGTGTGCTTCTGACCGAAAAAGCCCGGCAGATAGATGGCGATGGTGATGATCTGTCCCAGCGCGGTGGACAGTGCCGCGCCCCGCGTGCCCATGTCCAGCGCCAGCACCAGCGTGATGTTCAGCGCGATGTCGCAAAGGTTGCCTATGACCGAGCCGGCGCCGGCGCGGCGCTGACTCCCGTCGTTGCGCAGATAGTAGTTGAACACGTTGGACAGGTAGAACAGCGGCGTGGCCGCGACAAGGATCTGCAGATAGTCCCTTGTGGCGGCATACAGTGCGCCGTCCGTGCTCCGCGTGCCCAGCAGCGCCAGCAGCGGGTCCATGAATACGCTGCCCAGCACGGCGGTCGTGACGCTGAAAAGCAGCGCCAGCGCGAGCACGCCGTGAAAGCTGTCCGCGGCCTCCTGCGTTTTGCCCTGACTCAGCAGACGGGAATAGCGAACGGAGCCGCCCAGTCCGAGGCCGTGGGCAAACATGCAGTTGATCATGTAGACCGGCAGGATCAGACCAATGGCGGCAAGTCCCACGGCGCCCAGCCGCTGCCCCACCACCACGGCGTCCGCCATATCGCTCAGCGCCCAGCCGAGCGACGAGAGCATGGCAGGGACCCACAGTCCACGGAACATCCGAGCGGTAAAGCGGTCCGCCGTCCGATGTGCGGCGGGGCTCATCGTCCGCATGGTGTTACTCAATGGTCAGAATGTCGGAGAAGCCGGTCACCTCAAAGATCTCCATCACCGACTCGCTCACATGGGTGAGCACCATTTTGCCCTGACGGTTCATCAGCTTCTGCGCGGACAGCAGCACGCGCAGTCCTGCCGAGGAGATGTACTCGACCTGCCCGAAGTCCAGACGCAGCTCGGTGACGCCGTCAAGGTCGGCCTTCAGCTCCGTTTCCAGCTGAGGGGCGGTGGTGGTGTCGATGCGGCCCTCAATGGCCAATGACAGCGCGGAATCCTTCTTTTCTTTTCTGATCTCCATGATTTTTCTCCTCCAAAAACGATTGAATTTTCAGTGTGCGGCGAAGGGCCGCGCGTTTCATTTTCTATGATAGCTGTATCCAGTGTAACACAAGCGCGGCTTTTTCTCAACGAAAAAAGTAAATTCTGCCGAAAATCGGTGCGCGGCCGGCGGACGACGGGCCTGTCCCGTGACGCGCACGGGGCTCCGCCCGGTATGAAAAAGAAAAGCGCCGCATACCCTCTACCAAAACAAAATGGGGAGGATATGCGGATGTTTTTGCGGTTTGCCTTGAGGAAAAAGCGTGGGAAGCGGGAGGCGGCGAAGCCGCGCTTTCTTGTTCTGCGGCGCAGGACGCTGACCGTCGGTGCGGCGCTGCTGGCGGCGGCAGCCATCTTCGGCGCGGTGAACGCGCCCGCCGCCGTGCGGGCGTCGGCCGCGACGCGCCAGCTGCCCATCTACTGCGTCGAGCGCGACCAGAAGGTGTGCAGCATCTCGTTCGACGCGGCGTGGGGTGATGCCGAAATGCGGCAGTGAAAGCCGCCGCGGAGCGCGGCTCGATATGCCGGTTTCTCCTAATTTGTTTCCAGCACTCCGCGAAGCTCGTCCGAAAAGAGATACACGATCTCAAGGTGCTTGCCCTCAAACACACAAATTTCCTTGACCGTCTGTGCCAGCGTTGTGCGGTCAAGCTCTGTCAAGTGCCCAAGCTTTAAGAGCTTTTCGAGCCAGGGATTTGCTGCTTCATTGTCTTTGACTGTGCTGTGCGCCTGTTTAAGCTGTGCGGCAAGCGTCTCCTCCTGACGGTCATAGTCCGCCTTGTAACGGAGAAATTCGTCGCGGCTGAGAAGCTTGTCCTGATAGTCCTCATAGGAGCTTTGTTTAAGACGCCGGATGCGCTCCAATGCCGCGGTCAGGCGTCTTTCCTCGTTCTCACGCCGGATGTGCGGGTCGGACACCGAACAGCTTTCCTCCGCCAGCCGCTTGAGGTCGCCCGCCTGTGCGATGATACGATTCAGGTCATTCAGCAGGATGTCCTCAATATCCTTCTGGGGAATATAGTGCTTCGTACAGGCGGTGAAGCCGTAACGGCGGTACGACCCGCAGGAGTAGTGAATGCGCCCGCTCCACACGGTCTTGACCATAGCCCGCCCGCAGTCGCCGCAGCGGATAAATCCTGCCAGCAGACCGACATTGCTCTCAAAGTCCATTGTGCGGGAGTTCCTGCCAATTTGCGCCTGCACCGCATCCCACAACTCGCGGGAGATAATGGCTTCGTGCGTGCTTTCGACTACGATCCATTCGCTTTTGTCGGCGGCCTTGGCCTTTCCGTGCATTGACGCGCGCACAGCACGCCGCTGCACCATGTTGCCGATGTATATTTCATTGCGGACGATTTTGTGGATCGTCGAGTATGTCCAATAACAGGTCGTGCTGAGTCGCTTGGAGTTGCTGTATTTTTCACCCATGAGCCGCTTGTACTCGCTGGGACAGGGCAGCCTCTCGTCGTTGAGCATCTGCGCTACCTTGACCTGACCGATCCCCCGCGCGGTGAGCTCGAAGATGCGGCGGACGACCGGAGCGGCGGCGGGGTCGATGATAAGATGGTTGTGGTTCTCAGGGTCCTTGAGATACCCGTAGGACGCGAATGCGCCGACGAACTCGCCGCGCTTCTGCTTGACGGCAAACGCGCTGCGGACCTTGCCGGAAATGTCCTTGGCATACTGCGCGTTGAAGACATTCTTGAGGGGCAGGAGCATATCGTAGGGCCCCTTCTCACTGTCCACGGCGTCGTTGACGGCAATGAACCGCACACCGAGTGCGGGGAACACACGCTCAAGATAGTACCCCATATCGATGTAGTCACGGCCGAAGCGGGAAAGATCCTTGACGATAATGCAATCGACTTTTCCTGCTTTAAGGTCGGCAAGCATTCGCTGGAAGGCTGGGCGGTCAAAATTTGTGCCGGTATAACCGTCATCTGCATAATGCTCGGCAATGTGCAGTTCGCCGCGTGAGGCGCAGTAGTCTTCAATGACGCGTTGCTGATTGATGATGCTGTCGCTCTCCACGCGGTCGCCGTCCTCACGCGACAGGCGGGAGTAGGCGGCGACCGTGTAGGTGTTTCTGCTTTGCGCCACCATCTCAGCTGTGCGCCTTGACCAGCGCCACGACCACATCCTGCGCGGTGCGCTCACCGGCAAAGCTGCGGTCGACGCGGTAGTGGGAAGCGGTTTCGGGGCGGTTTGTCAGGTTTGGATTCATTTGGATACCTCCCATAGTCTTTTGGTGTTCAAGCCTATGAGGGTATGTCGGCAATCATACCTGTTTTGCCGCGTTACGCGGTGAGTTTTCCCATATCGCAACGGTTTTCTCTTATGGAATCATTCAAAAAAGGTAGATTGATCTTGCGGTGCGCCGGAAGCCATTGTGCAGGTGGTGCTTCACCTTCGCAGACGGCAGAGAGTTGCAGCTCTCTACCGCCGCCGTGTTTTATTGTCCTTTTTTAAGCCTACCGGCTCTTTCGTTCAACCACAAGGTCGTTGACGGTAGTACCGAACAGCACGCTCAATGCGTAGAAGTTATCGATGTTCGGCAGCGTCCGTCCTGCCTGCCAGTGATACACGGACTGAGGACACACGAGGTTCAGATACCGCTGCACGTCCAAAACCGTGCAGCCTTTCTCGATCCGGCGGCGGAGGATGATCTCCCCCATCGCCCTCGACGAAGGCGTTCTTCGCCGTCTCCGGCAGCTCCACCGGGTCCTCCTTCCAGAGAGGCTCGAGCGCCTCAAGCTGATGATAGCTCTCGGGAGCGTTCTGCTCGCGGCAGATGACGCCGATGGTGATACGGCCCTCGGCAAGGATGGCTGCATAGGTGTAGGCGAGTTCCTCTTCGAGGTAGCCGCACAGCTGACGGAAGTCTGCCTTGGCACGCTTCGTTGCGGGCTTGAGGCTCTCGAACTTCTCCTTGCTGCAGCGGACGCGGATGGTGGCGCCGGTCTCATGCAGGGTGGCGCCGTTGCCCTGATGGACCTTTGCGCGCATCTTCCGGTCGATGGCGGCATAGGGCGCGGATACACAGCGGTACCGGTCTGCCGCCGCATCCTCCTTGGTGCGGCTCTCAAGGAGCCACACCTCGCCCCCCCCTCACAGAGGTAGGAGAGGGCGTTCTTGAGGCCATATCCATGCTCATTCAGAGGCGTCTGCGCCCCGCTGCGGCCGGCCTCATCCAGCTCGGGCGGATAGAGCAGGCGGATGCGGCGGCCGAAAAGGCCCACCTCGTCCGCCGACATCATGCCGCCTGCATGGAGCCGCCCCAGCATCTGCCGCGCATATTTCGCGCACTGGTTCTCCGGAACGTCTGTCATCCCGGTATAGTCCGTAAAAGTCCCCATAAGCCTATCCTCCCACATTTTCTTTCAGCATAGCACGGGATAGGGGAGGAGTCATTGGAGCCGTGGTATAATGCAGTGCAGCATTTCATAGTGACACTTTTCAAAAATGATTAAAATATTATTGAATATCGCTTGACAAAACAGAATATATGTGTCAACTATTTGCGCATAGTCAAATGACTATGAGAATTAAGCAATTTTTTTGCGAGACTCTTATTGTATACGAACGCAAGCACGTTGGAAAGCGGATGTGTATTCTCCCCTGTACCGGTTGGCGCAGGATTTCGGACGCCAGGGGCTGAAACTATCTCGGGAGACCATAGTCAACTGGCTGCTGAACATTTCGGAGAAGTGGTTGTAGCCCGTCTACGATACGCTGCACGAACAGCTCTGCATTAGGATGGAGACTGCTGCGGTTGAAGCGCAAATAAGAGATATGTAGTCGTTTTAGGGCAATGTCATTAAATTGAGAACCAGGCCGTTTGACCTGGTTCTCAATTTAATGACGTGGGGATATAGCTCCTCTTTTATTCTGCATTCGTCGCTTTGATTCCACAAATTATCCCTCGCACAGGATGTCGATCAACTCGTCTGCCTGCAGCCCCGCGAAGTAGCGGGCTGCCTCCACGCCGTCCAGCGCCGCCGTGTAGCCGGCGCGGTCCGGCGTGTGGCCGACAAAGCGCGCCGCCAGTTCCTCCGGCTCCTCCGCACTGAAGAAATCCCCCTTAAAGGTGACCGCCGAGACGAGGCCGTGCTCGACCGTGATGTACGC
>ERZ1504259.742-NODE-742-length-9196-cov-3.255552_pt1 | contig 9196 bp, 11 predicted proteins | sample MGYA00571880_ERZ1504259 | MGnify/ENA primary metagenome ERZ1504259 (study PRJEB39906, sample SAMEA3182086) | gut metagenome | biome: human; feature: gut; material: Stool; isolation source: human stools | place: Canada | collected 2013-01-21 ... | reverse complement strand
TTCTTTGGAATTGAGGATCGGGATGCTCGCTTCTGGGGATGGTCATAAAATTTTCTCCTTATATTTCAAAATATTTATCTTCAATCATCGCCGCAAGGCAATGATAAACGGGCAATGTAAGCTCCTGCACCTTAAATGTCTCGGTCTCCGGCAGGCGGATGCACACGTCGGCAAGGCGGCTCGACTCGCTCTCACGCTCGCCGGTGACGGCCACGCTCCCAACCCCCGCAGCCTTTGCCGCTTTGAGGGCATAGACCACGTTTGCGGAGTCACCGGAGGTGGTGAACGCTATGAGCAAATCATTTTTTGCCGCATAGGCGCACACCTGCTGGGCAAAGACGAGGGCGGGCACCGCGTCATTCTCAAACGCCGTCATAAGAGCCGAATGGGCGCAGAGTGAAATTGCGGGCAGACCCTTTTGCAGATTTTCCGCCATCTCACTGTCACCGAAGCGCTCCTTTTCTTCCGGCGAAAACGGCCTTTTTTTAAGGAAGCCGTGGCCGCAGCAGAGCAGCTTGCCGCCGTTATCATAGCAATCGCTCATAAGCTCAAAGGCTTTATATATATCGCCCCTGCACGCCTCAAGGCGGGGGTATCGCTCAAAAAGCTCTTCAAATATCCTGTCAGTCATTTTTGCCCTCCGCATAGTCCTTTGCAACGCCGAGCGCCGCATAATCGCCTATCTCGTCGCCGAGCATTGCGGGCACCACCGTGCAGCAGGCCGCTGAAGCAGGCAGCGCCTCTTTCTTTATCGTTTCGTTCATGCTGTCAACGAGCAGATGGCTTGAGCGGGCAAAAATGCTGCCTATCACTATCCGCTCGGGGTTCAATATATCAATGAGTATCGAGAGCCCCAGCCCCAGCTTCTCGCCGCAGCGGCGATATATCGCCTGAGCAAGCCTGTCGCCGCCCGTAGCCGCCTGAGCGACCGCCTTGGCGGAGACATCGTCGGGGGTGAGGACGGTCTCTCCGTTATAAAGCGGCAGCATCTTGCGGGTGGTCGAGGCTATGCCCGCGCCCGAGCAATAGCCCTCAAAGGAGCCGGCTTTGCCGTAGCCGACGGGGCCGTCCGCGTCGATACGCATATGCCCCACCTCGCCCGCCATGCCGAGCGTGCCGCTGTAGAGCCTGCCGTCGAGGATCAGGCCCGCACCCATGCCGGTGCCGAAGGTGAGGAATATCATATTTCTGCATCCTCTGCCCGCCCCAAACTGCCACTCGGCGAGCGCACAGGCGTCAGCGTCGTTACGCACCTTGCAGGGAAAACCGAATTCATCGGTTATCATCTGTGCCAGAGGCACATTATCCCAATCAGGCAGATTCGGCGGGCACATTATAACTCCCGTCTCGCTGTTCAGAGGGCCTCCGCAGCTGACGCCGCAGGCAATGACATCCTCGCAGGATATCCCGTTTCGCCCGAGCAGCTCATACGCCGAGGAGATAAGCTCGCCGACGACGGTGCGCCAGCCGCGCTCGCTGCGGGTATCAAAGCGTATTTTATCCTTGACGGAGGACGAGCCTTTTTCGCCGAGGACAACGGCGCATTTCGTGCCGCCGATATCCATGCCGAGATAATACTTCATTGCAGTCACCTCTTAATACTGTAATTATATACTGAAAAGCCCTGCCCGTCAAGAAAATTAATGTAATATAAGGCGCAGCAATGTCAAAAATATACTTATATAATTCCGAAAGGGGCGACAGGCTTGGCGGTCACATTAGTCAGGGCAACGGTGCTCTACGCCGTTGTAATTTTTCTCATCAGGGTGATGGGCAAGCGTCAGATAGGCGAATTGCAGCCAGCCGAATTCGTCGTGACGATGCTGGTGTCGGAGATAGCCTCCATACCGATGCAGGATAACACGATACCGATATTAAACTCGATAAGCGCTCTCTTCGTGCTCGTGGCGTATGAGGTCATCACCTCGGCAGTGAGCCTCAAGAGCTATAAATTCCGTGCGTTCATGCAGGGGCACCCGATAATCGTCATCCGCGACGGAGTTATCGACATCAAAGCGCTCAAAAAAATGCGAATGAGCGTCAACGACCTGATGGGCGCGCTGCGGCAAAAGGACGTGTTTGAGATTTCGCAGGTATCCTATGCGATATTTGAGACAAACGGGCAGATAAGCGTGCTGCTGAAGCCCGAAAATATGAACGCCACCGCCGGCGACCTTAACCTGAGGCCGCAGGACGAGGGGATGCCGTTCGCCGTTATCTGCGACGGCACGGTGATTGAGGACGCCGTGGAGCAATCGGGCATTGAGCGCAGCAAGATAAAGAGCGCCGTCAGCTCGGCGGGGATGGAGATAAGCGAGGTGCTGATAATGACCGTCACTCCGCACGGCAAGACCTATATAGTCAGAAAGGGCGATGAGAATTGAAAAAGCTCGCAATAGCCGTTGCAATGCTGATAACGGCGATAGGCATAGCCGTGTGGTCGGGCATTATATTCAAAAATGAAATGGCGGCGCTCTCCTCCTCGCTCGAGGGGCTGCTCGATATCTCCGAGAGCTGCGATGATGAAGTCCTCGCCGAGGAGACGGAGAAAACCATTGCCGTTTGGAATGACGCCTCAAAAATGCTGCACGCTCTGGTCATGCACGACGCAATGAACGAGGTCGAGCAAAGCATAACGGCGCTGCCCGACCTACTGCGTCACGGCAGGCGTGAGGAATTCCGCACAAAGTGCATAGAGGCGCTAAGCCAGATACAAAACCTTGTCAGCGCCGAGCGGCTGAGCTGGGAAAACGTGCTCGCAATTGTGTATGAACTGTAAAATCGGCAAATTCCCTTGTTTTTTATTTTATAACATGATACAATTATAGTGAGCACAGAGAGGAGGAGGTTACAGGATATGGATCTGTTTATGCTCATTTTCTGGATAGTCCTGCTCGTTGTTCTTCTCATCGTGGAGGCCGCCACAGTCCAGCTCGTGACGATCTGGTTTGCAATAGGCGCCGCGGCGGCGCTGATAGCGAGGATATGCGGAGCTGCGCTATGGCTGCAATGGGTGCTGTTTGTGGTTGTATCGGCAGTCACTCTTGCGGCGACGAGACCCCTCGTGAGGAAGATAACGAGGCAAAAAACACAGCCCACCAACGCCGACCGCTGCATTGGCGAGACAGCAATGGTGACCGAGGATATCGACAACATAGCCGGCAAGGGCAGGGTCGAGGTCAACGGTATAAGCTGGACCGCCCGCTCGTCGGACGGAGCGAATTTCCGCAAAGGCGAGCTTGTCACCGTGGAGCGCATTGAGGGCGTGAAGCTCATAGTCAAGGCGCAGAACTGATTAATTTTGAGGAGGCAAAACAATGGATCTGATAGTAGGCATCATTCTGATATTCCTTGCAGTTTTTCTCATTGCAATAGTTGTGATGAACGTCAAGATAGTCCCGCAGTCAAAGGCGTATGTCATCGAGCGCCTCGGCGCATACAGCGCCACTTGGCAGACGGGCATACATGTTAAGATCCCCTTCATTGAGCGCATTGCAAAGCAAGTCTCGCTCAAGGAGCAGATAGTCGATTTCCCGCCCCAGCCCGTTATCACCAAGGATAACGTCACCATGCAGATAGACACGGTCGTTTTCTTCCAGATAACCGACCCGAAGCTCTATGCATACGGCGTTGAGCGCCCGCTCGCCGCTATCGAGAATCTGACGGCGACCACGCTCAGAAACATCATCGGCGAAATGGAGCTTGACCACACCCTCACCTCACGCGACGTCATCAACGCCAAGATCAGAGGCGTGCTCGACGAAGCGACCGACCCGTGGGGCATCAAGGTCAACAGAGTTGAGCTTAAAAACATCCTGCCGCCCAGAGAGATTCAGGACGCGATGGAGAAGCAGATGAAGGCGGAGCGTCAGCGCCGCGAAGCGATACTCACCGCAGAGGGCGAAAAAGCAAGTAAGATCCTTGTTGCAGAAGGTCAAAAGGAGAGCAAGATCCTTGCCGCAGAGGCGGATAAGCAGAGCGCCATCCTCGCCGCAGAGGCGATAAAGGAGGCCAAGATCAGAGAGGCGGAGGGTGAAGCCGAAGCCATCATCAAGGTCGAGCAGGCAAGGGCGAAGGCTATCGAGCTTATCAACTCCGCAGCGCCCGGCGACGGCTACCTGACCATCAAGAGCCTTGAGGCATTTGAAGCGGCCGCGGACGGCAAAGCAACGAAGCTCATCATCCCCAGCAATCTCCAGGGCCTTGCGGGCCTCGCCGCAGGCGTCAAAGAAATCGTCTCTGAATAAAATAAGCTATACAAAAAGGCTGCACGGCGATGAACCGTGCAGCCTTGATTTTATATCACATCAGTTTTGTCTTTTTGAACGCCATTACGACGGGCGGGACGAGCAGGATATGGCAGATTATCGCGGGCACCGCTTGGGTAAACGCCCCTGCGACGAACATCGCCATGCTGAATTCCGAGCCTCCGAGCCCCGCCATTATGAAGCGGGCTATTCCCCATACCGCTCTGCCGCCGAGCATGGAGATTATGAGCGCGGGGTAGATATAAACATTCTTCTTCGGGAACGCTTTATAAAGCAGGCCGCAGAGCAGACCATAAGCCGCAAGCTCAAACGCCATTGAGACCGCAATAGGATACATCGGTGGCATTGAGAAAAGCAGGCTGCGCATCAGCGGAGCGATAAAGCCGACTGCCGCGCCGTATTGCCAGCCGCAGACAAAGCCGCAGATGAGCACGGGGATATGCATGGGCGATATGGCGTTGCCTATCTGCGGCACGCCGCCGGTTATAAAGGGCAATATCATGCAAAGGGCGAGAAACATTGCGGAAAGGGTGAGATTTTTAACGGTCTTTTTCATAACTGCTCCTTTAGGCAAAAATATAAGGCATCTGTCCCCTGCTCGGAGACGGATGCCTTCATGGTCTTTTATGTTCTGTTGGAAATTACGGCTTCGGCCGTTACCGCCGCTTCATGCGACCCAAATATTATATAACACCTTCAGCCGTTTGTCAACATCCCGTTCCGATGTTTTTGACGGTCTCAACGGCTTGATCTATCAGCTCGCTGACGGTGAAGCCGCCCGTGCCGACTATCAGGTTATCGCATTTATTGACGGGCAGCAGCACCCTGACGGCGCTGCTCTGAGCCACAGCCTTGGCCATGGACGGCGATATCTCGCCGAGCAGTGCGTCCGCAATAACAATGCCGACGGGGCCGACTATCACATCCGCCCGCCTGCAGGCGACTATCAAGGCATTCTCGCCCGTCGCAGCTCTTGAAGCCCCGCCCTTGAGCATCGCTTCGCAAGCGGTGCTGTTGGTGCCCACGGCGGTTATCTCCGCCTCGGGGCACGCAGGTATCAGCCGCTCCACGAGCTGCCTGCCGAGCTTGCCGCCCTGACCGTCAACGACGAGTATTTTCATCTACGACCTCACCTTTCGCTTATTTAATACCGAAAATCAGTTTGAGAATACCGCTGAGCACCTTCGGGCTGTTCAATACAACGACCTTCACCGTATCTCCCCCTTTGTCAATATCTGCAAAGGCCCAAGCCCGCCAGCACTATCACGCCGGCGATTATGAATATCGCAGCCGTGCAGGGAAAGATCGCGGCGACTATCATGCCCGCCGCAAAAGCGATGCAAACGGCGCCCCGCCTGTCACATATTCTCATTTTATCACCGCCGTTACACTGACTTGAGCATTGCTCAATACAGTATAATCAGCTTCTTGCATTTTCGTTACGCTTACGCAGCTCCCAGTCCTTGATATTTTTCGCCTGCTCCATCATGGCGCAGTAGCTCTCGTGGCGGCTCTTCGGGATATCGCCCCGCTCGACCGCCTCGATGATGCCGCAGCCCTTATCCTTGACGTGCAAGCAGGTGGAGAATTTGCATTTGCCGATATACGGCTCAAATTCGGGGAACGCAAAGGGCAGATCGTCCTTTGTGATCAGCTCCGTCTCCTCAAGGTCAAATGATGAGAAGCCGGGGGTATCCGCCACATAGCCGCCCTCGACCTTAAAAAGCTCGCTTTGGCGGGTGGTGTGCCTGCCCCTGCCGAGCTTGTCGCTTATCTCGCCCGTCTTGAGCGAAAGCGACGGGTCAACGGCATTTAGCAGTGTCGATTTACCTACGCCCGTGTTACCGCAAAAGGCGCTTATATGACCGCTCAGCTCACGGCGCACCCGCTCGACGCCCTCGCCCGTTTCGGCGCAGACGGCAAAGCTCAGTATGCCCGCCTTGCGGTATATCTCAACGTATTCCTCAGCCGAGCCGAGATCGCATTTCGTGAAGAGCACGATCGGCTCAACGCCCTTATTCACCGCGATAGCCGTGAGCCTGTCTATGACAAGCAGCACGGGCTTCGGCTCGCAGACCGAGGCGACGATAAAGAGCCTGTCGACATTGGCGACCGGCGGACGGACGAATTCACCCGAGCGCTCGTGTATCTGCTCAATGGTATTCTCCGCCCTGTCGTTGACGCTTATCTCGACCCTGTCGCCCGCAAGCGGCTTTATCCCCGTCTTGCGAAAAAGCCCTCTCGCCTTGCATTCATACACTTCACCGGCGGCCTCTACATAATAGAAGCCGCCGATACCTTTAAGAATTATGCCTTCGAGTTTCTCCATTTATCAGACTCCGTCCTTCTGACCGACGGTGAGGATTATCTCGGTGTCGGTGAAATAGGTGGACGCAGTGCCGAAAATGCCCGTGGAGGCGGGCGAGGGCGACTGATTCTTGACCATGCCGTTCTCAGCGTCGGTGTAGACCGTAACGCCCTCTATCTTGATATTGTTGAAGCCCTCGGCGTTCAGCCGCTGCTTCGCCTGCTCGAGAGGCAGACCTCTGACATCGGGGATCGGCTTTTTGCTCAGCACGGAATTGCTGTTTGAATAAGCTCCGCCGCTGACGACCGCTGGGTTCTTGGTGAAGTCGACTCTGCAGGAGTAATATTCCTTATTATCAATATAAATCTTGACGGGGGCGTCGTTGCCGCTGCCTTCTATCTTGACCTCATAAGAGCTACCGTCGAGCAGCAGGGTCTTATTGACATAGGATTCGTTGCTGACGAATATCTCGAATGTTCCCCTTGTGCCTGTGGAGGGCAGGACTATGCTGAACGATGCGCTAGAAATCGCGGGCACGCCGTTGCTGACGGTCAGGGTGACCTTGCTGCCGGATATGACCTTTTCGGAATTCGCGGGCGACTGGTCTATGACCTGACCTGCGGGCTTGTCGCTGTTCTCGCTCTTGACATTTTCATCGACCACGAGATTTGCGGATTCGATAAGAGCCTTCGCCATCTCAAGATCCATGCCGACAACGGGGGGAACGGGTATCAGATCCTTGTCGCTGGCGTAATAAATTATTATCTTTGAGCCGCTCTCAGCCTCGGTGTTCCTCTCGGGGTCGGTCCTGATAACGGTGCCGAACGCCTCGGACATGCTGACGATGGGCTGACCATCCACGACGAAGCCCTGGCTCTCAAGCATCTTCCTCGCCTGCTCATACATCATGCCGTAAACATCGTTGACGACCTTTTTCTCATAAGTCGTGGCGACAGAGATCGTTATCTCGTTCTTGTCGGGCGTGACCTTGGTGCCCGAGGTGGGGCGCTGATTGCATATAATGCCGTCGCTGTAGGAGCTGTTGGCGACCTTCTCGACGGTTATCTTGAAGTCCTTATACTTTGCGTTGTCAACGACCTCGTTAACATTGAGGCCGGTAAGCTGAGGCACGGTGAGCGTGTCGCCCTTGAATACATCCGTGAAGAAGAAGAGAGAAGCAAACACTATAAGCGCCACAACGGCAAGACCTATCGCCGTGCCGATAACTATCAGCTTCGTGCGGGAATTGCCCGCGGAATTATCCTGATCATAATCGTCGGGGACTGACGGCTCGGGCTGAGTCAACCGCTCGGTGCGCTGCGAAGTCCTGTTGACTGCGGGCGGTATCTTGGCGTTTGCGAGATCCTGCTTCCTGCCGACATACTTTGTGGGGTCATTATCGACGAAATAATTCTGCTGAAAGCGAATTGCGGGGTTTCTCTTGAATTCCTCGATATCGAGCAGCATCTCCGCGGCGCTCTGATATCTGTCGTTGGCATTCTTCTGCATAGCGTGCATCACTATCTGCTCAAGGCCGATGGGGATGCTGCTGTTAAGCTCTCTGGGGCGCTTGGGGTCGCTCTGGAGCTGCATGAGCGCGACGGAGACGGAATTCTCCGACTGGAACGGGAGCTGACCCGTAAGCATCTCATACATAACGACGCCGACGGAATAGATATCAGCTCTGTCGTCGGTGGCGTCTCCCCTCGCCTGCTCGGGGCTTATATAATGGACGGAGCCTATGGCACTGTCGGTCATGGTCTTGGTATCGCTGTAGCTGAAGCGGGCGATGCCGAAATCCGTCACCTTGATGTTGCCGTTTGAGAGCAGCATTATATTCTGCGGCTTGATGTCGCGGTGGACTATGCCTTTATCGTGAGCGTGCTGGAGAGCGCGGAGGATCTGCATGGTGAAATGCACCGTCTCCTTGATGCCGAGCCTGCCCTGCTGCTCGATATACTCCTTGAGGGTGATGCCCTCGACATACTCCATGACGATATATTGGAGCTTGTCGCCGTAGTTGACGTTGAGCACCTTGACTATGTTGGGATGCGAAAGCACGGCGATGGCCTTTGACTCATTTTTGAATCTGCGCCTGAACTCCTCGTTCGCGAGATATTCATCCTTGAGTATTTTGATGGCGACTATCCTGTCGTCAATGCTGTCATACGCTTTATAAACGACCGCCATGCCGCCGACGCCTATGACCTCCTGTATCTCGTAGCGGCCGTCGATCCTTTTACCCGTGTAATTATCCATAAATCAACATTCCTTTCAATTCAACGATTCGATTCAATTGCTGACGGCGACTACCGTTACGTTATCCGCGCCGTCAATTTTGTTGGCATAGTCAACAAGGCTGTTCGCCGCATCATAAAACCGAACCGAACCGCTCAGGTTGAAAATATCGTCCTCTTTGACGCTGTTTGTCAGGCCGTCGGTGCAAAGTATCAGCAGGCTGCCGTCGTCAAACGGCTCCTGGCAGAAGTCGACCCTGACCTCGCTGTCGACCCCGAGCGCTCGCGTGATTATATGCCTGCTCGGGTGATCCTTTGCCTCCTGAGGAGTAATCTCGCCGTTCTCGATCATTCGCTGGATGACCGAGTGATCCCTCGTCAGC
>ERZ1504259.741-NODE-741-length-9196-cov-3.918937_pt1 | contig 9196 bp, 7 predicted proteins | sample MGYA00571880_ERZ1504259 | MGnify/ENA primary metagenome ERZ1504259 (study PRJEB39906, sample SAMEA3182086) | gut metagenome | biome: human; feature: gut; material: Stool; isolation source: human stools | place: Canada | collected 2013-01-21 ... | reverse complement strand
GCGACGTCGAGCACGATGCCGCCGTCCGCCATCATCAGCGTGCGGTTGCCGAGCGAGAGCGCCTGCGTCATGTTGTGCGTCACCATCAGGCAGGTGATGTGATGCTCCGCCACGATGCTCTGCGTGAGCGCGAGCACCTTTTCCGCCGTGCCCGGGTCGAGCGCCGCCGTGTGCTCGTCGAGCAGCAGCAGCTCCGGCGGCACCATCGTCGCCATCAAAAGCGTCAGCGCCTGCCGCTGACCGCCCGAGAGCAGGCCGACGGGCTGGCCCAGCCGGTCCTCCAGCCCCATGTCGAGCTGCGCGAGCTGGGCGCGGAAGAGCTCGCGGTCCTTGGCCGTGATGCGGCTGAACGGATTGCCGTGCGCCGCGCGCAGATACGCGAGGGCGAGGTTTTCCTCAATGGTCATGTGCGGCGCGGTGCCGCGCAGCGGGTCCTGAAACAGCCGCCCAATGACACGGCTGCGGTCGTGCTCGCGTGTAAAGGTAATGTCCTTGCCATTTAGCAGAATACGGCCCTCGTCCACATAAAAGCTGCCTGCGATGGCGTTGAAAAGCGTGGACTTGCCCGCGCCGTTTGAGCCGATAACGGTGACGAAATCACCCTTGTCCAAATGGAGCGACAGATCGGTAACGGCGCGCTTTTCGTTCACCGTTCCGACGTTGAAGGTCTTGGAGATGTGTTGAATGTCCAGCATATCAGTTGCCCCCCTTCCCTTTTGCCGCGGCCTTGCGGCGCTGGAACGCCGCCCACCTTTGGATGCTCGGCGCGGCGATGGCCAGCGCCACGATGATCGCCGTGAGCAGCTTCAGGCACTCCACCGGCACGATCTTCGTGTAGAACACGACCGCGTAGATGAAGCGGTAGATCAGCGAGCCGACGAGCGCGGCGAGCACGCCGCGCGTCATGCTGCGGCGGCCGAGCACCGTTTCACCGATGATGAGGCAGGCAAGGCCGATGACGACGATGCCGGTACCGGAGTTGATGTCCACGGTCTTCTGATACTGGCCCACCATCGCGCCGGCAAGGCCGGTCATGGCATTGGCAAGGCAGAGGCCGACGGAGATGGTGAACGCGGGATTCAGCGACGACGCGCGCACCATGTCGGGATTATCGCCCGTCGCGCGGAGTGACAGGCCGAGATGCGTGCCGAGGAAAGCGCGCAGCAGCACCGCCGCAAGTCCGGTAACGATGACTGCAAGCAGCAGCTCATACCATGTCCCGCCGATGCCGGCGTCGCGCGCCAGCGTGAACACGGTGTCGGAGCCGAGCAGGCTCTGGTTGGCCTTCCATCCCATCGCCATGAGGTTCACGGTGTAAAGTCCCGTATTCGTCACGATGCCCGCGAGGATGCTCGGCACGCCGAGGTTCGTCTGCAAAAAGGCGGTGACAAGTCCCGCGCACGCGCCGGCGAGCATCGCTGCGGGGATGGCGAGGAACGGATGTCCCGCCGCCGTCAGGCTGACGGACACCGCCGCGCCAAGAACGAAGCAGCCGTCCGTCGTGAGGTCGGCAATGTCGAGGATGCGGTAGCTCAGAAACAGCGCCAGCGCGACCGGCGCGTACAAAAAGCCCAGCTCCAGGGCGGTCTGCGTGATGATGAGCATGGGGTCGCTCTCCTTTCAGGCTTCGGCCCTCCGACCTTCGTCGGAGGGCTTCCGCGTTGTTGTTTCGGTTCAGTCCTTGGTGGTGGTCACTTCCACGACTGTGCCCATGCTGTCGAAGCAGGAATACTCGGCCTGCTTGCCGATCATAGCCGCGGTATCGGTGTTGACGGTGATGATGCCGCCGTCCATGAGGTAGTAGTCCTCCATGCCGTCCATGCCCTCGGTGATGGCCTTGTAGGCGAGGTCGGCGGTCTTGGCGCCGAGATCGGTGTAGTTCACGCCGCAGGTGGCGTAGGCGCCGTTGCGGACGAAGGAGTCCGCGCCGGTGTAGTGCGGGATGCCGTTGATGGCAAAGTCCTCGGCGATGGCCATTTCTGCCGCCATGATCACGTTGTCGGTCGGGGTGAACACGGCGTCCACACTGGCGGCGATGAGCGCGGAGGCGGCGGCGACGACCTCGTCGTTGGTGTTCGCGGTCTGCTCGACGTACTCGATGCCCTTGGCGTCGAGGTAAGCCTTGGCGTCCGCGATGGGCTTGGTGGAGTTCGGCTCATTGAGGGAGTAGAGCAGGCCGACCTTGGCGACGTTCGGGTTCTGGGCGAACATCATATCCATGATGAACTCGGTGTTGAGCGCGTCGCTCGTGCCGGTAACGTAGTCGATGCCGGTGAGCTTGGCGGTCTCGGGGTCGGAGATGGCGGCGTAGACGACCGGCGTCTTCGTCTCCTCGGCGGAGAGGGCGGCGATCTGCGCGGCGGTGGTAGCGATGGGAATGATGGCGTTCACGCCGTCGGCGATGGCCTGATCGCTCAGCTGCTTGAGGATGGTCTGATCGCCCTGGCCGGAGGTGACCTCATACTCGATGGTCACACCGTTATCGGCGGCAATCTTATCCAGCTCGGCGGTGACGGCGTTCGCGATCTCATCGAGGGAGGCGTGGTCGAGCTGCTTGATCACAGCCACCTTGTAGGTCTTGGCCTCCTCCGTGCTGTTGTCCGGCTGGTCGGCCGACGGGGTGTCCTTTGCGCCGCAGGCGGCGAGGGACAGCGTCATCGCGCCGGCAAGAACGAGGGTCAGAAGCTTTTTCATCATGTTGTTTTTCATTTTGGTTTTCCTCCAATATATTTGATTTTGAGCGGCAGATGAAGCTCTGTCTTGCCGGAACAGAGCGGGGAAAAAGAAAAAGACCTTCATCCCACCTACATGGGACAAAAGTCGTTGAACTTCTGCGATACCACCCAAATTGACGTTATCAAACGCCCGCTCGCTTACGCGCACCATCATACGCGCCCCGATGGATAACGGGTGGGATACCCGTCGGTCTCTACTCGGCTTTCGCCTTTTGATCCGCCCTCCGAAGTCCATTCACCGACCGTCCGCCGCCCCGATCACACCATCCGGGACTCTCTGAAGGCTTGCCTGCATCGGCTACTTCTCTCCGTCATTGGTTTTTACTGCTTTAACTTGTTGTAGCGTATTATAGCACGCGCGCTTCCATTGTCAAGCCCCTTTTCGCAAAATTTTTTCTTCTCTCCGTTTTGCGCAAAAGGTCTCCCGCCTCCCCCGCACAGAGTCGGCAGAATGGGCAAAAGCCCACGGCCCGTATAGAACCGCAGTGTATGTCCCATAGTGCCGAGCAGTTCCGCTTCCTGTGCGGAGTTTCTCAACACTCGGATGCTCAAAGCAGACCGTCTGCGATGGCCTGGTCGGATCCAGCTAAAAATATACATCCGAATTTTGGGGATTTTCTTGCCTTTATCGCACAATGTGATACACTATTCTTAGACTATATTTATTCTGAACAAGGGGTGCGGAGCTATGGATCATTCGGTCTTTCGTCAAAAAAGCATGGAAAGGATCACATCGCCGGAGCAGATGAACGATTATATCCGCGTTTCCAATCCAAGCGTATGGATGATCCTCGCGGCGGTCATCGTGCTTTTGATCGGCGTTTGCGTATGGGGTGCGTTCGGGCATCTCGATACCGCCGTACAAACCGGCGGCGTCTGCGAAAACGGACGCTTGACGGTTTATTTGAGCGAGAGTGATTTTGCTAAATTAGACGGCGACGCCATCCTCTCGGTCGGTGAAGCCGAGTACGCGGTCGTGTCCGATGTGGCGGGCACACCCACCCGGCTTGACGAACACACCGATCCGTATCTGCTCCATCTCATCGGGCTCTCCGCGGGCGACTGGGCGCACGCCCTGTCGGCGGAGGCCCCCGATCTCAAGGACGGCGTTTATACCGTATCCGTTATTATCGAGCGCGTCAGGCCCCTTGATTTCGTCCTGAACTGAGGTGCGCGAAGATGAGAGCAGCACAAAAGATCAAGTCGCCGATCACGGCGGGCGTCGCCAAGGTGCCCGTTGTCATGCAGATGGAGGCGCTGGAATGCGGCGCCGCAAGTCTTGCGATGATCCTTGCCTACTACGAAAAGTGGGTCCCGCTCGAGCAGGTGCGTCTGGATTGCGGCGTTTCACGGGACGGCTCGAACGCGCGCAACATTCTTCGCGCCGCGCGCAGCTACGGTCTTACCGCAAAGGGCTACCGGTATGAGCCGGAGGGGCTGAAAGCGAACGGAAAATTCCCCTGCATCATTCATTGGAACTTCAACCACTTTGTCGTGCTCAACGGCTTTCGGGGCAACAAGGCGGTGCTCAACGACCCCGCAAAGGGGACCTATTCCGTCCCGATGCAGACCTTTGACGACTCCTTCACCGGCATCTGCCTGTTCTTCGAGCCCGCCGAAGGCTTTGTTCCCGAGGGCAAGCCGCAGTCCATGCTGCAGTACGCGAAGAAGCGGCTGGTCGGCGCGGGGACCGCGATCGCTTTTGTAACGCTGACCACGGTCATTTCGTCGCTGCTCGGCATTGTGACGCCGGCGTTTTCCCGTATTTTTCTCGACCGGCTGCTGACCGGCGAGAATCCGGAGTGGCTTATGTCCTTCACGCTTGCGCTCGCGGGCATCAGCGTGCTTCAGCTCATCGTCGCGTGGATCCAGGCGGTCTATTCCCTCCGGATCAACGGAAAGCTCGCGATGGTGGGAAATACCACCTTTCTGTGGAAAGTCCTGCACATGCCGATGGCGTTTTTCTCACAGCGTATGGCGGGAGATATTCAGGGCCGGCAGAGCGCAAACGCGATGATCGCGGAGCAGCTTGTCGGCACGCTCGCGCCGCTTGCCCTGAACGCCGCCATGATGGTGTTTTACCTGGTCGTGATGCTCCGCTACAGCGTGCTCCTCACGCTCATCGGACTCGTTTCGATCCTCGCCAACTTGGTCCTTTCCAGCGTCATTTCAAAAAAGCGGATCAACCTCACCCGCGTGCAGATGCGCGACGCGGGCAAGCTCGCCGGAACGACCGTCGCCGGCATCGAGATGATCGAAACGATCAAGGCGAGCGGCGCGGAGAACGGCTTTTTTGAAAAGTGGGCGGGTTATCAGGCGAGCGTCAATACCAGTCAGGTCCGCTTCCAGCGCATGAACCAGCTCCTCGGACTGCTGCCGGCGCTTGTCAGCTCGATCTGCAGCACCGCGGTCCTGATGACGGGCGTGTTCCTCGCGATGCAGGGCAGCTTTACCGTCGGCATGATCATGGCGTTTCAGGGCTTTTTGTCCTCCTTCCTCTCCCCCGCGACGACGCTCATTTCGGCGGGACAGACGCTGCAGGAAATGCGCACCGATATGGAGCGGATCGAGGACGTGATGCGCTATCCCGACGACGATGTCTTTGCGGAAGACAGCGGCGATGAGAGCACGGAATACGGCAAGCTGTCCGGCAATATCGAGCTCAAAAATGTCACCTTCGGCTATTCGCGCCTTGCCGAGCCGCTGATCCGGGATTTCAATCTCACGCTCAGGCCCGGGGACCGCGTGGCGTTTGTCGGCGCTTCGGGCTGCGGAAAATCCACGATCTCCAAGCTGATCTCCGGCCTTTATAAGCCGTGGAGCGGTGAGATCCTGTTTGACGGAAAACCGATCTCGCAGATCGACCGCTGCGTGTTTACCGGCTCTCTTGCCGTGGTGGATCAGGATATTATTCTCTTTGAGGACACCATCGCAAACAACATAAAAATGTGGGATAACTCCATTGAGGACTTCGAGATGATCATGGCGGCGCGGGATGCCCAGCTGCACGAGGACATCATGCGTCGCGAGGGCGGCTATCAGTATAAGCTGACCGAGGGCGGCAAGGACCTCTCCGGCGGGCAGCGCCAGCGCATGGAGATCGCCCGCGTGCTTGCGCAGGACCCCACGATCATCCTTTTGGACGAGGCGACGAGCGCGCTGGACGCGAAAACGGAATACGACGTGGTGCGCTCCATCAAGGACCGCGGCATCACCTGCATCGTGGTGGCGCACCGCTTATCCACCATACGCGACTGCGACGAGATCATCGTGATGGAGCAGGGAAATGTCGTGGAGCGCGGAACGCACGAGGAGCTGATGAAAAACGGCGGCGCCTATACGCGCCTGGTGTCCAACGAGTAGGAGGTGACGACACGATGGGCTGGTTTGACGAACAGATAAAAGAGCGCAGGCAATACGACGACGATGCGTTTTCCGAGGCCTTTGCGAACATGGCGTCCGCCGTGATGGGAAAGCGGTTCGAGGCGGCGTTCACCAGCGACCGCGCCATTACCAAGGACGCGATCGACGAAATATTGAAATACTACCATGCAAAGAGCCGGGAGGTCCCCGACAGCATCAAGGATGTGAACGAGCAGCTTGAGTTCCTGATGCGCCCGTATGGCATCATGCGGCGCACGGTGAAGCTGGAGGACGGCTGGTACCGCGACGCCGTAGGCGCAATGCTCGGCACCCTGTCGGAGAGTGGACGGGTCGTGGCGCTCATTCCGTCCGGTCTTTCCGTCTACAGCTTCTTTGACTATGAAACCGGAAAGTCCCGGCGCATCACGCGCAAAAATCAGCACCTGTTTGGCGACGAGGCGATCGCATTTTATAAGCCCTTTCCACTCAAGAAGCTCAGCATCGCTTCGCTCTCGGCCTACATTGTGCAGACCCTTTCCGTCTCCGACTTCGTTTTGATCGCGCTGGCAACGCTTGCCATGTCGCTCGTGGGGCTGCTCTCTCCGATGCTCAGCCGGCTGCTGTTTGATCGCGTGCTGCCCTCCGGGAATACGCGCATCCTTCTCGCGCTTGCCGCCTTTACCGTCTGCGTCTCCGTCAGCACGCTGCTTCTCTCCGCGGTAAAAAGTATGCTTACGGCGCGGATCGAAACAAAGCTGAATCTATCGGTCGAGGCGGCGACTATGATGCGCGTCATGTCGCTGCCGGCGGATTTCTTCAAGCAGTACAGCGCGGGCGAGCTCTCCAGCCGCGCGGCGCAGGTCGGCCCGCTGTGCCGGATGCTCGTATCGACGGTCTTATCGACCGGACTGACCTCGCTGTTCTCCCTTATATACATATCGCAGATCTTTGCCTATGCGCCGACGCTCGTCGCACCGGCGCTGGCGATCCTGCTCGTCACGGTCGTTTTCTCGGTGGTCTCCTCCTTGGCGCAAATGAAGATCAGCACAGAGCAGATGACGCTCTCCGGGCGGGAGAGCGGTATGACCTACGCGCTGATCACAGGGATACAGAAGATCAAGCTGGCGGGCGCGGAGAAGCGCGCCTTCGCGAGATGGGGCAACCTCTACGCGCAGAGCGCAAAAATGACGTACGATCCGCCGATGTTCCTGAAGCTCAATTCCGTCATCAGCCTTGCCATCAGCCTCACGGGAACGCTCGTCATGTATTATATGTCAGTAAGAGCCGGCCTGTCTGTGGCGGATTACTATGCCTTCAACACGGCCTACGGCATGGTCTCCGGCGCGTTTCTGTCACTCGCCGGGATCGCGCTGAGCGCGGCGCAGATCAGGCCCATTCTCACGATGGTCCAGCCGTTTTTTGACGCGGTCCCCGAGGTTTCGGACGGCAAGCAGGTGATCGAGCGGCTGTCCGGCGGCATCGAGCTGAACAACGTCTCCTTCCGGTACAACGAAAATATGCCGCTGATCCTCGACGATCTTTCGCTCAAGATCCGTCCGGGGCAGTATGTCGCCATCGTCGGCCGGACCGGCTGCGGGAAATCCACGCTGCTGCGTCTGCTTTTAGGCTTTGAAAAGCCGCAGAAGGGCGCCATTTATTACGACGGCAAGGATCTGGAGCGGATCGACCTGCGCTCCCTGCGCCGCCGCATCGGCGTTGTGATGCAGAACGGAAAGCTGTTTCAGGGCGACATTTATTCCAACATCGTGATCTCCGCGCCGTGGCTGTCGCAGCAGGACGCGTGGGAGGCGGCGGAGCTGACCGGCATCGCCGAGGACATCCGCAGGATGCCCATGGGTATGAACACGGTCATATCGGAGGGCTCGGGCGGCATATCCGGCGGGCAGCGCCAGCGGCTGATGATCGCCCGCGCCATCGCGCCGAAGCCGAAAATTTTGATGTTCGACGAGGCGACGAGCGCGCTGGACAACATCACACAGAAAAAGGTGTCGGAGTCACTGGACCGGCTGAAGTGCACCCGCATTGTCATCGCCCACCGCCTGTCCACCATCAGGCAATGCGACCGCATCCTCGTGCTCGACCAAGGAAAGATCGTTGAGGACGGGACCTATGACGAGCTGATCGCCGCAAACGGCTTCTTCGCCGAACTGGTGGCCCGCCAAAGGCTGGACGACGTACCGGACGCCGTTTCGTAACGGCGCTACACGCCGCGCGGAGGTTTTTTGGAAAAATTTTCCGAATACATTAGCCTTTTCCGCTTCCGGTTCGTATCAAGAAGCAAAGGAGAAAGAAATGGAACACAAAAAAGCGAAATGGTCCGGGGACGCCTCCGGTCTGAATGAAAAAACGCTCTCCCTGCTCTTCGATTACCAACGCTTCGAGCACGAGCCGGAGCTGGAGGCGCTGCTCGACGAGGCCGAAAACGAATACTGTGCGGAGCTGTCGGACGATGATCTCGCGCAGGTGAGCGCTGCGGGAGAAGCGAAGCGCATCAAGCGGCGCGGAACGGATGAGGACGGCGCGGTATGAATCGGACGGAAGAAAGAGAAGCGCTGTACACGGCGTATTCCGAAAAGGTCCGGGGCTATGTGTTCGGCAAGGTCGCAAACCGGCACGACGCGGAGGATCTTGTCAGCGACGTTTTCCTGAAGGCGTATGAAAAGTACCCGACCTTTGACGCGGGCCGCGCCTCGGTCTCCACATGGCTCTACACCATCACCCGAAATACGGTCATCGACTATTTCCGCACCCATCGTCCCGGCGTGGAGCTGCCGGACGATCTGCCGGACGCAGCCGGCATAGACGACAGCCTGCTGCAAAGGGAATCCCTTCAGGCGCTCGGTGAAGCCCTGAACAAGCTGGACGAACGTTTGCGCGCCCTGATCGTCCTGCGGTACGGCAAGGGGCTGTCGCTGAAGGACACGGCGGCAAGGCTCGGCGTATCCTACGCCTACGTCAAGATACTGCACAGCAATGCCCTCAAAACGCTTCGGGAGTGTTTTGAGGCTCCAATCAAATAAATCAAAGTCCAATGGTATGAAGTCAAGTAGGTGATGCAGAAAAATTTTGAAGAAAAG
>ERZ1504259.688-NODE-688-length-9641-cov-3.262570_pt1 | contig 9641 bp, 6 predicted proteins | sample MGYA00571880_ERZ1504259 | MGnify/ENA primary metagenome ERZ1504259 (study PRJEB39906, sample SAMEA3182086) | gut metagenome | biome: human; feature: gut; material: Stool; isolation source: human stools | place: Canada | collected 2013-01-21 ... | reverse complement strand
ACGGTCTCGTGGGCTCGGAGATGTGTATAAGAGACAGACGCCGTACTGTGTGCGGGCGATAGCCTCCATGTTGCCTTCCTGACCCTTGAACATTACATAGCTTATCTTTCCGTCGCCGTTAAGGTCAAGCTTATTGTAATTTTCAACCAAATATTTGCCTATCATTTCGCCCTGCATATGGCCTGCCATTTCGTAATCGGTTCCTACAAATACGCACTTGTCATAGCTGGTTACAACCGATTCCTGAACAGAGCGGTTGAAGAAGATTACCGGAACATTTTTCGCTTTTGCCTGGTCGATAATGTTCTGCGCCGCATCGTTTGAGCCGGTGTCAACAACATTAACTACAAGAAGCTTTGAGCCTTTCGCAAGAGCGGTGGTTACCTGCTCTGTCTGGGTTGTCTGGTTGCCGTTTGCGTCATAATTCTGGAATTTCAGTCCCGCGTCCTTTAAGAACTTATCCATTGCAGAACGCACGCTTGAAATGTAGGTGTCGCTGTAGGTGTAGTAGAAAACCGAAACCTCGCCGTCGGATGAACCGCCGTCGCCCGAGCCGCAAGCGGTAAGACCTAAAGCAAACGCCAAAGTAAGAATTACTGCTAATATTTTTTTCATTTTGAGTTGCCTCCGTTTCTTTATTCGACTTCCTGTCGTCGAGTATTATTATATTTCGGGAGTCTCGCTTTTTAAATAGATTTTTCTATCGTAAATGTATAAAAATTTATTCAAAGGTGGATTTTTTTAATTGTTTTTTCAAATCCATACCCCTGCAGTGCCGAAATTATCGCCTTGAAAAAGCTGTAACACCGCGTTTCGGCTGTCCGCTTTTCGCCGTAACACTTTGCGGAGGAAAACATAAAATATTATCGGACAAATAAATTTTGTTTGATTAAATTCTGTAAATACAGGTAAAAATATAAACAGATTGAGCGGTCGGAAGCCGAGTGCTTCCCATGCTCGACCCACCAGTATTTAAGCGGAGTGTGAAACAGAAATGAATATAAAGCGGGGAGAAATATACTATGCGGATCTGAGTCCCGTTGTAGGCTCTGAACAGGGCGGCGTGCGGCCTGTACTTATAATTCAGAACGACGTAGGAAACAAATACAGTCCTACGGTTATAGCCGCCGCAATAACCAGCCAGCGTGACAAAACAAACCTGCCTACGCATATTTCCGTAAATGCCGACGGCTGCGGGCTGGCAAAGGATTCAATAGTTTTGCTTGAGCAGGTCAGAACCATAGACAAGCAGCGGCTTAAGGAAAAGATGGGCTGTCTCGATAACGGCTCTATGGGGCTTGTCGACAAAGCGCTTTCGGTAAGCTTCGGGCTCAATTAAATAACCCGAATTCGGCAGACGATGATTTTACCGAATATAGCGGCAGGCCGAGTGAACGAATCCATCGTTTGCCCGGCTTTTTCTTTTGCATATTATAAAATATGCTTGACATTAGCGAAAATAAGAATGTAATATAATTATGGAATAATGCGAAAAATGATAATAACATGGATACCGCTGAAATTATAATGTATCCGATCAAACAGAGGATATTTCGGTATTTTTTGATTCACGAAACAGGCTCTGTTGATGAGATTAAGAAAAGCATTGCCCGTGTTCCGTGCGCAAGTCTGTACCGTCATATAAAAATTTCCGCGAACAGCTCCGTTCTTGAGGCCGCAGGCGAAAATCGGATCGCGGTCGGCTACATGAAGAGGAAAGCGGCAAAAGTCGGCAAAATGCGGCAATGCGGGAAATCCGCGCTCAAAAAAACGGGTTCGGATTATTCTCGCTTGCCTAAAGAGGGATGATTTATGAATTACATAAGAATCACAAAAGAAAACATCGACAAGGAGCATATCTGCTGTGCCATGTCAGGTAAGCAAAGCCTTGCGAAAAAGGACTGGCTGAAGCATCGCTTTGACGAGGGGCTTGTTTTTTACCGCAGCGAGGAGCGCGGAAAATGCTTTATCGAATATATTCCCGCCGAAAACGCCTGGGTACCGATCAAAGCGGACGGCTATATCTATATTAACTGCTTATGGGTCGCAGGCTCTATGAAAGGACACGGCTATTCAAAGGAGCTGCTTTCGGAGTGTATTAAGGACGCCGAAGCGCAGGGCTCGAAAGGGCTTTGCATTCTCTCCGCCGAGGGACGAAAACGGGAATTTTTGGCTGACCCGAAATTTCTTGCCTATCGGGGTTTTTCGGCTGCGGACATATCAGACTGCGGAATCAATCTCATGTACCTGCCCCTTAAGTCTGATGCGCAGCCTCCGAAATTCAAGGAATGTGCGAAGCACCCACAGCTTTGCGAAAGCGGATTTGTGCTTTACTATACAGATCAATGCCCGTTTACATATTATTGGGTACCGAGGGTGCGTAAGGCCGCACAGGAGCATAACATCCCGTTTAAGGCAATTCACATTACCGACCGGGAAACCGCTCAAAGCATACCCTCACCGGTTACGACCTACGCGCTGTTTAAGGACGGCAAATTTCTGACCCATGCTATCCAATCGGACGGGAAATTTCTGGCTTTGGCAGGATTAAAGCTGCCGCTTACACCTTAGGCAAACGAGAATAATCATGAAATCGTTATAGGCTCTGCCGACGCACCGTGGGTCATAGTCCCGAATAGCTTTCGGGCAATGCCTCCGCCGTATAGCGCGGTACAATGCTTATTCTCGGCTTGCCGCTGTGCCGATACGGCACGAAGATGAAACATAACCCGGAACAAAAAGCTTCTTTTTACTTATATCTTTATTTCTCTCCTGCTTCAAGGCGGGAGATTTTTTATTTTTTCGGAATGATTTATAAAAAATACGGTTTTGATGATTATTTTCTATAGTTTTTTAATATTTTGCGATATTGAAAAAATAACGCCCGAAACAGTATAATTATAATGAAGAAAGAAGTGTTTCGGAGCGGATGCGATGTATAAAAAAATAACAGCTTTGATTTTGTGCTTTGCGCTTTCGGGCATTTTATTAACGGGCGCGTTTAAAACCGGCGCCGCCGCAGATGTTTGCGCCGTTTACCTTTCGAGCGACGGAGTAATAAATATTGTAAAATGCGGCTGGAACGGAATTTCCTTTGATATGTCGGGCTGCACGCCGTATACCGAAATGATTACCCTGACGGCGCCTTCCGGGCTTACGGTATGGTCGACCTCGGATATGTATCTGGCGGGTCCTTTGACGCTCGATGCGGATTACGGAAATTCCCGCACTCAGAGTGCGCTTAATATTTATACCGGCGGTTACCCCTTCACCCTGCTTTCAAAGGATCAAAAGGGAAATTCAAACATATATGCGGGCTTTAACAGCCGCTTGGGGCTGACAGCCGATGAGAAAAGCGGAAATATAGAGTGGAAAAGCGATTTAAAAATAACGCTTGCGGGTGAGCGCGAAATGACGGTCGGCAAGGTTATTGCGGGAAACTGCAGCGATCCCGGTCACAATGTGATATACGGTACCGCCGATATTCTCATTGATAACCCCAATCTCACCGTTTCCTCATTAAAGCTCGGCAGCAACGGAAACTTCACAAACACCGGCACGCAGTCCAACCGCTTTAAGGGTATAAGCATAACCGTAAACAGCGTTAAGGAAATAGCAACCCTTGAGGGTGCTACATATTATAATGCGGTATATACCGAAGAACTGCGGCTGATATTCAACAACGGCACGGCGGACAGGATAACAGATACGCTTATTTACGGCAAATACGGAAACACCAATATACAGGCAGCTAAAAAATGGATTGTCAAAAACGGGACGGATACGCCGATCAAAGCGGGAGCCGAGCCGGGAGTATTTACGGTTGTCGGCGGCAGCGCCGTGATCTTCACGGATGATGAAAATCCGAAGCTTACATATACATCCGAAAAAGGCAATATAACGGTCCCTGCGGGCAGCTACACCGTAACGGTATCAGACACGGAGGAATATACATTTTCCGAAGGTGTTTTTACCGCCGTCACCGATTTAAAGGACTTTAATCTTACAGATATTGCCCCCGCACAGTCGGGCGGGAAGATATTGCTCGGCTTTAAAGATGAAAACGGCGGATATTTAAACCGTACCGCAAATTTAAAAATCAAAGCCGGTGAAAGGCTTTACGCCGTATATACAGATTTCCCGGTAAGCGGCGAAAACGCGGTATTTTCGGTATCGGGCTTTGAAAGGCGCGGCGGCGAAAAGCTCGGAATACGGTTTATTCTTGAAAAAAGAAACGGCTTTGAAGCGGCGACAGCCCCGCTTTCAGGCATGAAATACGGCTTTGCGGCAATGCCCGAGCATTTTCTGAATATCGGAGAGGCGCTCACGGTCGATAACGAAAACGCGGCTGTAAGGACTGTCGGCGGCCCCGGCTTCGTCTTTTTTGACGGCAGGGAAAAATTCACCGCCTGCATTACCGGTATTCCCGAAAAGCACTATGCGGAGGGCTTTGCGGTACGCGGCTTTGTTACCTATACCGATCTTAACGGCAACAGCCGCACCGTTTATACCGAAGTATCTTGCGCCTCATTAATGGAGGCGACCGCCGATTCGGCACTGAACGGCGGTCTTACCGATTCGGAAAAAGCGGAGACTGCAAGGCTTGCGGACAATTCCCTCTCGCTTAAAAGGGCGTCTCTTGAGAGCAGTATTTCAAATTGTCCGGACATCGTAAGGAATTCGGTTTCGGGTAATATTTATTATGTTTCCGAAAGCGGCAGCGACTCAAACGACGGTCTTTCAGAATTAAAGCCGCTCAAGACTCTATATGGGGTAAGCGGTCTTTCCTTAAATGCGGGAGACGCGGTTTTGTTTGAGCGAGGCGGCATATACCGCACCTCAAAAAAATATACCGACGGCTCTTCCTTTATACTTAAAAGCGGCGTTTCATACGGTGCATACGGCAAGGGGCAAAAGCCTGTTATAAACGGCTCGTTTGAAAATTACGCCGAAAGAAAGTGGAGAAAATACGCCGATAACATCTGGTACATAAGCATTTCAAATATCTCGGCAGATCCCGGTGTTTTGCGTGTGACGACCACCAAAAATTATTCGTACACGGGCTGTGTCAAGGAAAGCATTGACGCGCTTGCCCGCGAATGGGATTTCTGCAGAGACGGCACAAATTTATATATGTACTGCCAGTACGGCGAGCCGACAAATCTTTTAAACGCGATTGAGATAGGCTTCGGCTTTGATATGTTTAAAATAGATAACGCAAGCAATATAACGATTGAAAATTTGACCTTCACCTGCGGCGGCAGACACGCAGTGGGCGCTTCAAACGGCGCTGCGCGGGTTACGGTAAGGGGCTGTGAATTCAGCTATATCGGCGGCAGCCTGATGAGCGGCTCCGACGGCACGCGGCTCGGTAACGCGGTGGAGTTTTTGGGCAGCAGCTCGGATATACTTGTTGAAAAATGCAAATTCTCCGATATTTACGACAGCGGCGTGACCTTCCAGGGGCTTTCGGCAAAGGTAAACGGCTTTACCGCACGAAGCAATGTCTTTGATAAATGCGGGCTTGCCTCCTTTGAATACTGGCTCGGCACGGCGGGATACGCCGAAAACATAACCGTTGAGGACAATTATATGTCGCATGCGGGCGGCGGCTTCGGCGGAATCGGAAAAAGAAGCATAAACGCGAAATATGTCTCTCACATAAGGGCGGACGGCTCAAACCGCATAAGCAATTTCATTATAAGAAGCAATGTTCTCGATTCCGCGGCGGACGGTGCGTGCCTTGCGGCGCTCTGCTGCTATAAGAGCAGCGGCGGCAGTCTCCCCACACTTTTCCGCAATATATACATAAGAAAATCCGGCGAATGGCTTTTAAGTGTCAAGACCGAATCGGCAGCTGACGCCGCAGTATTTTCGGCGGACGCCACAGGAATTGATTATTTAAAGCAAAGCTTTGATAATAAACCCATTGTAATTTTAAGATAAGGAGTAATTATTATGAAAAAACTATCAGCGCTGATCGCAACGGCAGTGTTAACGCTGTCGGCGGCACTTTCCGTCTCTGCGGCAGAGCCGACAGCCTCTGTACCCGTAAGCGACGGAAATGTTTACAAAAATCTTTTTTCGCTCTCGCAGGACGCCGCAGAAGAGGATACGGCGGCAATACCCGCCGAGCTTGAAAAATTATCGGGCGCGGTTGACAGCAGAAGCACGGCATATTTAAGCTTTGCGGTTTATGCTCCAGGAGCGGGCAGTTATTCCTTCAAGCTTTCCTTTACGGGAACGGACTATGCCGCGGTAAAGGTGGGAAACACGGTTGTAACGGCATATCCCGACACCGCGTTTTCGCTCACTCTCTCAAAGGGACTGAACCTTATAACCTGCTTCGGCGCCACCGCAGATCAAAAGGGAGCCGCAATTAAATATACCGCCCTTCTTTGCGAGAACGGGCTCAACCCGATCGAGGGCGAGTTTTATTTAAACGGAGATGTTAACGGAGATAAAGAGGTTGATATAAGAGACCTTGTACGCTACAAAAAACATTTCGCAAATGCCGCCGAAATCAAGGCTGTTGCGGCGGATATCAACAGCGACGGCACGGTGGATACCGCAGATATGAGCGTATTGAAGCAATATTTTGTGGGAGCGGAAAGCGCCCTCGGCGCGGTATCGCCGGGTTATGAAATAAGCTATGTTATGAGAGATAACGATATTTCGGATAACTGGAATTACTGATTTGACGGAAAGGAGTAACGAACTATGAAGATCAAAAGGCTGTTTGCTGTTATCCTTGCGGCGTGCATGGCATTTTCAACGGGACTTATAGGCACCTCGGCAGAGGACACTGCACCTACCATCTCGATTAAGGGCAATTTTTCGGTGCTTTACGTAGGTCAGTATGTTGAATTCACCTTCGGCAACCTGACCTCCGATATGGAGCTGGGAATCCTGCCGGACAACGACGGAAGCCCGGGAAAATGGGGTGTAAAGAATTACCGCACTGGCAAAACGGGAACCTACAGGGAAACCTTTAAAATGACCGACGCGGGAACATATCATGTTGCGGTTTGGACTACCGGCTGGAATTTCCAAACCTCAAAGAAAATAACCGTTGAGCCCACACCCGTGATTTCAGGCAACAAAAGAGTCGGCGTCGGAATGAATGCGACCTTTAATATTTCGGGCATTAAGTCGTCCCTCGAATTCGGAATATTCCCCGGAAACGACGACGGCAGCATAAAATCCTACAGTGTTTCAAACTACGCCGCCGTAAACGGTGACACAAGCCGCACGGTGTCGATATCCGAACCGGGAAATTATGTTGCGGCGGTATGGGCAAGCGGCTGGAGCTTTGTAGCGCAGTTCCCGTTCAGAGTGTCCGATTCGGATAAGACTGCCTCACTTGACAAAGCATCCTACTCCGAGGGCGACACGATAACCGTAACAACGGACAAGTGGCAAGAGAATGACTTTTTTGCGATATATAGCGGCTCCATTACGGATATAACAGCCGACACCGAAGCCGTATACAGCGGGAAAAACGACCCAGGAAAATCCTCGTATACCGTGAGTACCGCAGGCTGGCAGCCCGGAGAATACCGCTTTGTGGCGTTTGATTCGGGAGATTATTCGGCGGATCACATAGCGGATACAAAATTCACAATAAAACAGGATAAGCGTGCAACTATGGATAAAACCACTTATACGACCGAAGAAACAATAACGGTCACCACAAAAAACTGGACATATAACGAGGGCTATTTTATCCGCATTTACAAAAAGCCGATAAGCTCGGGCTACAACAGCAACTTCGTAGCGGACACCTACGGCGCGTGGGCAAAGGAAACCTATAAATTCTATCCGTACAACTGGGAGCCCGGCGAATACCAGCTTATTGCCTTTGAATATCAAGGCTGGGTAAAGGTCAACGAGGTAAACTTCACCGTCACCGAGCCCGAAAAGAAGGCGTTTGAAATAACCGACGGAATTCTTACCGCAAATGAGGAAATAACCCTTGATTTATCCGAAATCTCACCCGACTCACCGGACGGCAAGCTGTTTATCGGCTGGAAGACAGCGAACGGTGAAAATGCGAAAAGCCGAGTGACCCTTTCCGCGGGAGACATACTCACAGCGCAGTTCATTGATTTCAATAACGCTGACAGCACGGATTTCAAAATAACCGATACGGCTGTAAGAACAGAGAAGAGTACCGGACTTCGCTTCACGGTACAGCTGAGCAACAGACTCTGCGAAGCCCTTCCCTCTGCCGCAGAATACGGTGCGGCGGTACTTCCTTCGGATATTTTGAACGAGAACAGCTGGTCGGAGCTTGAGCTTGACAAGGCCTACCCCTACGGCGACGGCAGCTTTACCGCCGCAAAGGTTCCGGCAGAACGGCTTTTCGATTCGGAAAACGGCAGCAAAAGCTACACTGCCTGCATTACGGATATTACCGACGAAAAGCTCACCCGTCAGTATACTGTAAGAGGCTACATAAAATATACCGATATTAACGGTATCGCAAGGGTGCTTTATACCGATTATGCCTCGGCAAATATGTATTCACAAGCAAGAGCGGAGCTTGAAGGCGGCGAGCTTTCCGTTTCCGCCCGCAGCGTTTTGACAGGTATAACCGAAACGGTCAAAGGAATTCAAAACGGAAAATATGCGGGAGCAGACAAAATAACCGTCACCGGCAATGCAAACAACCCGAATTATTATATTTATAAGCTCGGTGAAAACGGCATTTCCGTTCGCGATGTGGTAATTGACCTCGGTCTTGACAAACAACTTGAAATCGTTCAGCTTTCCGATATGCATTTCAATTATCTCAACGCAACGGATTACAAGGTAAAGAACCCCACGGTGCTTTCCACCAACGATGTACGCACCTTCGGCAAAAACGCTTCCTCCGTCGTTAAAGCGCGCAAGGCGCTTGACTTTGCAAGAACCGCCGACGCAGTGGTCTTAACAGGCGACACCATCGATTACTTAAGCTACGGCGGCATAGAGCTGCTCTATAAGGAAATATGGGATGTTATACCCGATGCCATGGTTACTATGGGTAATCACGAATATCTGCAGAGAATGCAGGGTGTAATGCCCGAAAGCCTCTCCGCCGAGAGAAGATGGGAGATACTCAGAAGCGTTTGGAAGCATGATATCGATTATACCTCAAAGGTAGTAGGCGGCAAGGTCATGCTTATCCAGCTCAACAACGGCGAGGGCAAATTCTATGCAAGCCAAAAGGCAATGCTCGAAGCCGATATAGCGCTTGCAAGAGCGAACGGCTACGCAGTTCTTGCGTTCATGCACGAGCCTATCAGTACCGGAAATGCATCGGATACCAATATTACCGCGATCCGCAAGGATGACGGCAGTGCAAGCGGAAATTACTATTCCGGTCAGGTCGGAGGGCCGAACGCCGATGCCGCCACAAAGGCGATATGCGATATTATAGCCGCAAACGGCGATATAATCAAAGGCGTTTTCAACGGTCACCAGCATGCGGATTATTATTCGGAAATACTTGCAAAAACAGCATCGGGCGCCGACACGATAATACCGCAGTACACCTTGAGCGGCTGCATTTACGGAAACGGCAACGCTCTGAAGATCACTGTTAAATAATGTCTGCTGAATAATTGCATTAGCAAATGCAATTATATAAAATCGAG
>ERZ1504259.665-NODE-665-length-9808-cov-3.472778_pt1 | contig 9808 bp, 8 predicted proteins | sample MGYA00571880_ERZ1504259 | MGnify/ENA primary metagenome ERZ1504259 (study PRJEB39906, sample SAMEA3182086) | gut metagenome | biome: human; feature: gut; material: Stool; isolation source: human stools | place: Canada | collected 2013-01-21 ... | reverse complement strand
GCGTCCTTTTTGCTGATCGGCCCAACGGGCGTCGGGAAGACGGAATTATGTAAACAGCTCGCGCAGGTCGTCTACGGCAGCCCGGACGCGCTCATCCGGGTGGATATGTCGGAGTATATGGAACCGTCGAGCGTCTCGCGCCTGCTCGGCGCGCCGCCGGGCTACGTCGGCTACGACGCGGGCGGCACGCTCACGGAGAAGGTCCGCCGCCGCCCCTACTGCGTCCTGCTCTTCGATGAGCTGGAAAAGGCCCACCGCGACGTGACAGGCATCCTGCTGCAGCTGCTCGGCGACGGCATCCTGACCGACAGCCTCGGCCGCACGGTCAGCTTCAAAAACGCCATCGTCGTCATGACCTCGAACCTGACCGGCACGCAGACCGGCAAACCCGGCCTCGGCTTCACGCCGGACTGCGAGGATGTGCGCGCGCAGACCGTCCTGCGCGAGGCGTTCTCGCCGGAATTTCTCGGCCGCATCGACTGCGTGACGACCTTCCGGCCGCTCACCGCGGCGGATCTCGGCGCGATCGCCCGCCTGCAGCTGCGCCAGCTTGCCGAACGCCTGCAGAAGCAGAACGTCACGCTGACCGCCGCGCCGGACCTGCCGGATCGCCTCGGCACGCTCTGCGCGCACGACCCCGGCGGGGCCAGAAGCCTGCGCCGCAGGCTCCAGACCCTCGTGGAGGGCCCGGCAGCCGAGCTTCTGCTGCGCGACCCGTCCGTGCGCGCGCTGCGCGTGCGCTGGGAGCAGGGGACCGCCGTGGTGGAAGCGGGATCGGCCTGATTTTAAAACAAACGTTCAAAAATTCGGAATTTGACGGTTTTTCACGAAAAATGGCAGACATTCCCCGAAAAATTTTTTCAAAAAAGGGTTGCAATTTATGTAAACAGAACGTATTATATTACTGAAGTGGAGCGAAGTGGAGCAAAATTTCAGTAAAGTGGAGCGAAAGGAGGCGCGAAGGGATGTTCGGGAAGTACAAGCACACTGTCGACGAAAAGGGACGTCTGTTCGTGCCGTCCAAGCTGCGCGAGGAACTTGGCAACACCTTCTATGTGACACTGGGCCTGGACCACTGCCTCTCCGTCTATACGGAGTCCGGCTGGCAGGCGATTCTCGATAAATACAACGCGCTGCCGATCGTTCAGGCGCGGAAGATGCGTTTCCTGTTTGCCAATGCCGCCAAATGCGAGCCCGATAAGCAGGGCCGCTTCCTGATCCCGGCGGAGCTGCGCCAGTACGCGGGCCTTTCCAATGAAGTCACCTTCATCGGCCAGGGCGGCCACGCGGAGATCTGGGACAGCGCGGCATATGACGAGCTGGAGCGTCAGACGCTGACCCCGGAGAATCTGGCGGCTGTCATGGAGGAACTGGGCTTCTGATGGAGTTTGCACATCAATCGGTGCTTTTGAACGAGTGCATCGACGCGCTGGCGATCAAACCCGACGGGATCTACCTCGACGGGACGCTGGGCGGCGCGGGCCACTCGCTGCAGATCTGCCGGAACCTCACCACCGGCAGGCTCATCGGCGTCGACCGTGATCTGGTCGCGCTGGAGGCCGCAAAGAAGCGGCTGTACCGGCATGCGAAAAAAGTGACGCTGGTACACGATAATTTTGAAAACGTCGGCGCGATCCTCACCGCGCTTGGCCTCGACCGGATCGACGGGATGCTGTTCGATCTGGGCGTTTCATCTCCGCAGCTCGACGACGCGGAGCGCGGCTTTTCCTACATGGCCGACGCGCCGCTCGACATGCGCATGGACCGCGAGCAGTCGCTGACCGCCTATGAGATCGTCAACAACTGGCCGCGCGAAGAACTCAAATCCATCCTCTACGAATACGGCGAGGAGCGCTACGCCCCGCAGATCGCCGCCGCCATCGAGCGCGTGCGGACCGACCGTCCCATCGAGACGACGCTCGAGCTCGTCGATATCATCCGCTCGGCCATGCCGGCCAGCGCCCTCCGGGAAAAGCAGCATCCGGCCAAGCGCAGCTTCCAGGCCATCCGCATCGCCGTCAACGATGAGCTCGGCGCTGTCCGCCAGGGCATGGAGGCCGCGATCGACCATCTGAAGCCCGGCGGCCGTCTCGCCGTCATCACCTTCCATTCGCTCGAAGACCGCATCGTCAAAAATGTCTTCCAGGACGCGGCCAAGGGCTGTACCTGCCCGCCGTCGTTCCCGGTCTGTGTCTGCGGCCGCAAGCCGAAGATCCGGATCCTGACGAAAAAACCCATCATCGCCACGCGCGAGGAGGTCGAGGAAAACCCACGTTCGCGCAGCGCAAAGCTCCGCGTCGCAGAGCGCGTGTGAGTCTGAAAGGAGTCCGCTGCCATGGCGCAGTCCAATAGAAAATTCTATAGAGACAACGGCGCCGCAGCCTACGACGTCTACGCCTGGAACGATCAGGCCGCCCGACAGTACGAAGACGGCCGGGCCTATGAGCGGTCCCGGCAATATGAGCTCCCCGAGGAGCAGGTCCGCGAGCAGCCCTATCGCCGCGTCAAGTCCCGCACGGCCATCGCGCCCTTCACGCTCGTCGGCATGCTGACCGTCGCCTGTCTGATGATCCTCGTGATCTTCGGCTACGTGCAGCTGTTTGAAGCCAGCAGCAGCGTCTCGAAGCTCGAAAACCAGCTCGCCAACCTCAAGGAGCAGCAGCTGATGCTGCAGAGCAAATATGACGCCAAGATCGACCTTGCCGCGGCCGAGGCGCACGCGGCTGAGATTGGCCTGACCAAATGCCAGCCGGAGCAGATCGTCTACGTGAGCTTTTCCGGCACCGACCAGGCGGAGATCTATACCCAGCAGCGCACCAGCGTCTTCGGCGAGATCCTCGACGCCATGCAGCAGAGCATCTTCGGCCTCATCGAGTATCTCCACCCCACAGCCTAAACCGCATATTTGACTCCCACAGCAGCATAAGCTTGGACAGAACCTCCCAGTTGGAAATCCGGCCGAACAGGGGCGGTCTTTGCAGACCGCCCCTTTTTTAAGCAGAAAGGCAGTTTCATGGCAAGAAAAATCATCCGCCTGCCGCGCACCAAGGAGCAGAAGCAGGCAAACAGGGAGCAGAACCAGCGGGCAAACCGCACCATCCTCCGCCGCACGCTGGTCCTGATGGTCCTGTGCGGCATCGTTGCGTTTGTTCCGCTCATCGGCACGCTCTACCATCTCATGATCACCGAGCATGACTATTACAACGAGAAGGCCATCAAAAACCAGACGCGCTCGACGAACCTCACCGCCACGCGCGGCGTGATCTACGACGCAAATATGAACGTGCTGGCCTCGTCGTCGACGGTCGAGACGGTCTTCATCGACCCCAACGAGATCGCCGAGCAGATGAAGCAGCCGGAAAACAGCAACCTGCTCGACCAGATCGCCCGCGGCCTCGGCGAGATCCTCGACGTCGAGCCCAGCTTCGTCTATGAGCAGGCCGCCGACAAGCAGTACCGCTATAAGGTCATCAAGCGCAAAATTTCCGAGGAGCTGGCCGACGAGGTCCGCGCCTTCATCAGCGAAAACAGCATCACCGGCGTGTATCTCGAGACGGATCTCAAGCGCTATTATCCCAATTCCTCCCTCGCCGCGCAGGCGCTCGGCTTCGTCTCGAGCGACAACAACGGCTCTGAGGGTCTCGAGGCCTACTACAACGAAGAACTCTCCGGCACCGCCGGCAAGGTCGTCACCTCCAAGGGCAACTACGGCTCCGAGATGCTCTATACATATGAGAAGTACTACGACGCGTCCGACGGCAGCAGCCTCATCACCACCATCGACTCGACCGTCCAGGCCTACGTCGAGAAAAACCTGCAGAACGCCATCGATAAGTACGACATCAAAAACGGCGCGTTCTGCATCGTCATGGACGTCAACACGGGCGAGATCAAGGCCATGGCCACGCTCGGCTCCTACGACCCCAACAACTATCTGGAGATCTACGACGACACGACCGCCCTTCTGCTCGAAAACGAGCGGGCGGCGGCCCTTGCCCTGCCCGAGGCCTCCGCAGCCTATGAGGCCGCGATCGAGACCTACAAGCAGGACGTCGCGGCGGCCCGTATGGCGCAGTGGCGCAACCGCTGCGTGTCCGACGGCTATGAGCCCGGCTCGACCTTCAAGCTCATCACGCTGGCCTCCGCGCTCGATTCCGGCGCCGTCACGCTGAACGACTCGTTCTACTGCGGCGGCCAGGAAAAGTTCACCGGCCGTGAGCAGATCCTGAACTGCTGGAAATCCGCCGGTCACGGCGCGCAGACGACCGCCCAGGCCCTCGGCAACTCCTGCAACATCGCCTTCGGCCACATCGGCCTGCGCATGGGCGGCGACACGTTCTACGATTATCTCAAGAGCTTTGGCGTCATGGAAAAGACCGGTGTCGACCTGCCCGGCGAGGCCAGCGGCCTGTTCTACGAGCGCAAATACCTCAACGACCCGGCAAACTACGGCACGTCCTACCTCATCACCTCCTCCTTCGGCCAGAGCTTCCGCATCACGCCCATGCAGCTCGTGCGCGCCGTGGCCGCGATCGTCAACGGCGGCTACGTGCTCGAGCCCTATATCGTGAGCGAGGTCGTGGACGCGGACGGAAATACCGTAGAGAAAAATGAAAAGACCGTCCTGCGGCAGGTCATCAGCCAGCAGACCTCCGAGACGATGCGCACGCTCATGGAGCAGGTCGTCACCGAGGGCACGGCCTCCGCGGCCCGGACGCCCGGCTACCGCGTCGGCGGCAAGACCGGCACGTCCGAAAAGCTCGACGAATACGACGAGAACGGCCAGCAGGTCAAGGACAAGATCGTCTCCTTCGTCGGCGTTGCGCCGATCGACGACCCGAAATACGTCGTCCTTGTCGCGCTCGATACCCCGGCCTATTCGGAAAACAGCGAAAAATACACCGTCCACGGCATGTACATCTCCGGCGGCCTGATGGCCGCGCCGACCGTGCGCGATATCTTCCTCGACATCCTCCCGTACCTCGGCGTCGAGCCGGACTACGGCTCTGAGGATATCCGCGGCGTCAACTTCACCGTCCCCGACGTCATCGGCATGGACGAGACAGAGGCGGGCGAGCTGCTCGCCGAGAAGACCATCACCTACCGCGTGGTCGGCACCGGCTCCGTCGTGACCGACCAGCTTCCCGTCGCAGGCAGCCAGGTGCCCGGCAATTCGCAGATCATCCTCTACATGGGCGCGGAGAAGCAGGCGACGCGCGTCGAAGTCCCGGATTTCATCGGCTGCTCCGTCGCGGACGTCAACTACCTGGCCTCGAATGCGGGCCTCTACGTCCAGGCCAAGGGCACGGACCGCACCGACGTCTATGTCCTCGCAGCCTATCAGGATATCGATCCCGGCACAGAGGTTGACAGAGGTACTACAATTACGGTAGAATTCTCTTCCACGGGCGCATCCGACTAAGGAGGACACTATGAAACTCAAAGAACTGCTGCACGGCCTTGACGTGCTGGAGCTGCACGCGGACGAAGATCTGGACATCACCGGCGTCCAGTACGATTCCCGGCAGGTCACGTCCGGCGATCTGTTCGTCGCGATCTCCGGCTTCCAGACCGACGGCCACAGGTATATCCCCAAAGCCATGGAAAACGGCGCGGTCTGCGTCGTCTGCGAAAAAAAGCCGGAAACGGACATTGCCTATGTGCTGGTCCCCGACGCGCGCGCGGCGCTGGCCGCGCTCGGCGCGAACTGGTTCGGCCATCCGTCGGACAGCATGTGCATGATCGGCATCACCGGCACGAACGGCAAGACCACGAGCACGTACCTGCTCAAGCACGTGCTCGAAAAGACCCTCGGCGCGAAGGTCGGCCTCATCGGCACCATCCAGAATATGATCGGCGATGAGATCCTGCACACCGAGCGCACGACGCCCGAATCCTTCGAGCTGCAGAAGCTGTTCGCCGAGATGAAGGCCGCGGGCTGCACGCACGTCATCATGGAGGTCTCGTCCCACGCGCTGGTCCTGCACCGCGCGGACCAGATCGCCTTCCGCGTCGGCGTGTTCACGAACCTCACCGAGGACCACCTCGACTTCCACAAGACCATGGACGCCTACTGCGACGCCAAGGCCATGCTCTTTACCCGCTGCCGGACCGGCGTCGTCAACGTGGACGATGCCTACGCCGGCCGCATCCTGGCGCAGGCCTCCTGCCGCTGCCTGACCTACTCTGCGCAGCAGCCGGCAAGCCTTCGCGCGGAGCAGCCGCAGCTGCTGTCTGACCGCGTGGAGTTTGACGCGGAATACGAAGGGCAGACGCAGCCGGTCACGCTCGGCATCCCCGGCATCTTCAGCGTTTATAACGCCCTCGGCGTCATCGGTGCGGCGCTCGCGCTGGAGATCCCGCTGCCCGCCATCGCCGACGCTCTGCGGACCGCGCAGAGCGTCAAGGGCAGGGTAGAGGTCGTCCCCACGCCGGGAAAGGACTATACCGTCCTCATCGACTACTCCCACACCCCGGACAGCCTCGAAAATATCTTAAAAGCCGTGCGCGGCTTCTGCCGCGGCCGCGTGATCGCGGTCTTCGGCTGCGGCGGCGACCGCGACCCGTTCAAGCGCCCCGTCATGGGCAGAATCGCGGCGCAGCTCGCCGACCTCAGCATCGTCACCTCGGATAATCCCCGCACAGAAGACCCCTATAAGATCCTCCGGCAGATCCTGGCCGGGATGCAGGAAGCCGAGACGCCCTACGAAGTCATCGAGACCCGCGAGGCCGCCATCTTCCGAGCCATGGATCTGGCCCGGAAGGACGATATCATCGTCCTCTGCGGCAAGGGCCACGAGACCTATCAGGAGATCGGACACGAAAAACGCCATCTGGACGAGCGCGAGGTCGTCCGTGCGTATCTGGAGAGGGAAAGATGAAAGAACTGACACTCAGGAAAATCGCAGAGGCCTGCCACGGGACTGTCGCACCGGAGGCAGAGACCATTACCGTCACCGGCGTCCAGTCCGACTCCCGCCGAGTCCGGCCCGGCGACCTCTTTGTCGCCATCAAGGGCGAGAAGGCCGACGGCCATGACTTTGTCGCCATGGCCGCGAGCCTCGGCGCGAAGGCCGCGCTGGTCGCAAGACCCGTGGAAGCGCCGATCCCCACCATCCTCGTCGCCGACACCATCCGCGCCTACGGTGATCTGGCGGCAGCCTACCGTGAGCACGCCGGCATCACCGTCATCGGCATCACCGGCAGCGTCGGCAAGACGACGACCAAGGAAATGACGGCCTGCCTGCTCGCGCGCAGCTTCCATACCGCCCGCACCGAGGGCAACCACAACAATAACCTCGGCCTTCCCATGACCATTCTCGACATGCCGGACGACACCGAGGTCGCCGTGCTCGAAATGGGCATGAACCACTTCGGCGAGATGGCCTACCTGACCTCCATCGCGCGGCCGGATATCGCCATCATCACCAACATCGGCACCATGCACATCGAGCACCTGGGCTCCCGTGAGGGTATCCTGCAGGCCAAGCTCGAGATCTTCCGCGGCGTGCCGAAAAACGGCGTCGGCGTCTTCAACGGTGACGAGCCCCTGCTGTGGAACGTCCGTGCGGACGGCGGCCACAAAAAATACTACTTCGGTATCGAAAATCACGCCTGCGACGTGTTCGCCACGGACATTCAGGAGCTTGAAGACGGCATGCGCTTTGTCGTCAGCGGCTTCGGCCACCGCTTTGAGCTGTTTGTCCCCGTGCTGGGCCGCCACACAGTCTATAACGCGCTGGCCGCCGTCACGGCCGCGCTCCTGCTCAAGATCCCGCCCGAGACCATCCAGGCGCAGATCTCCGGCTTCCAGAATACCGGCATGCGCCAGAAGATCTACGAGCGCGACGGATTCACCATCATCGAGGACTGCTACAACGCCGGTCCCGAGTCGACCGAGGCCGCGCTCGATATCCTCGCCGGTTTCCGCGCGCGGGCCAAGGGCCGCTGCATCGCCGTCCTCGGCGATATGCTCGAGCTCGGCAACCGCTCGGCTGCGGAGCATTACCGCATCGGCCGCATCGCCGCGGCGAAGGTCGACATGCTCTACACCTACGGCACGAATTCCGAGCGCATGGTCTCCGGCGCGATCACCGGCGGCATGAAGCAGAAATTCGTCGAGCATTTTGACACGCACGAGGACCTGGCGCACATGCTCAAGATGCGTGCCCGGCCCGGCGACGTGATCTTGTTCAAGGGCAGCCGCGGCATGCGGATGGAAAAGGCCCTGTCGCTGTTTTTGAAGGAAGAAGAGTCGTAACTGCACGGCCTGTAGTTTACAAGAGAGAGTCTCGGAGGGATCCAGAATGGATGCAATGTTTTTTATCGTTCTCGGCGCGACGCTGGTCTCGTTTTTGCTGACGCTTGCGTTCGGCCGTTTCGTTATCCCCATGCTGCGCGCGCTGCACGCGGGCCAGTCCATCCGTGAGGTCGGCCCGCAGTGGCACAATTCCAAGGCCGGTACGCCGACCATGGGCGGCATCATGTTCATCGCCGCCATCCTCCTCTGCACGGTCGGCTTCGGCTGGAAGAGCATGGTGGAAAACGGCGACTATACGCACCTGTACGTCCTGGGCCTTGCCCTGTGCTATGGTCTGGTCGGCTTCGCCGACGACTTCGTCAAGGTTAAGCTCAAGCGCAATCTCGGCCTCACCGCCAGCCAGAAGTTCCTGCTGCAGCTCGTTGTGGCCGTCATTTTCCTGTTCGTGCTCAAAAAGAGCGGCGACCTCAGCTGCGACCTCTATATCCCGTTCTGGAACCTTGATCTCGAGATCCCGACGGCGGTCTATATGATCTTTGCTGCCTTCGTCATCGTCGGCTGCGTCAACGCCGTGAACCTCACCGACGGCGTCGACGGCCTGTCCAGCAGCGTGACCATCCCGGTCATGGTCTTCTTCGCCGCGACGGCCTATATCTACGGCCGCACGACGCTGGCCCTGCTTCCCGCGACGGTCGCGGGCGGCCTCGCAGCCTTCCTCTGCTACAACTTCCACCCGGCCAAGGTCTTCATGGGCGACACCGGCTCGCTGTTCCTCGGCGGCATGGTCTGCGGCATGGCATTCGCGCTCGATATGCCGCTGATCCTCATCCTGGTCGGCATCATCTACATCTGCGAGACGCTCTCCGTCATCCTCCAGGTCACGTATTTCAAGCTGACCCACGGCAAGCGCATCTTCAAAATGACCCCCATCCACCACCACTTCGAGCTGTGCGGCTGGAAAGAGGAGAAGATCGTTTTCGTCTTCACCGCCATCACCCTCGTCATGTGCGTACTGGCCTATCTTGGCGTTATGAACCGGTATTGATCCCGGTTTTCCCGGAAAGGAGCGACCCCCTATGGCAAGCCGTCAGGACGGCGTCACGCAGCTGTATGATCTCCCGCAGGGCGGAGGACCGGAGCAGCTGCCGCAGCCGGAAAAAACAAAGGATAAAGTCCTGCTTGACGAGCGCGGACTGCTGGATCTGCCGTTTCTGGCGCTGACGGTCCTGCTCGTGCTCATCGGCGTGATCATGGTCTTCTCGGCCTCCTACGCCCGCGCGTACTACCTGACCGGCAACTCGACCTACTATTTTGCCCGCCAGGCCATCTTCGCCGTCGCCGGGATCGCCGGCATGCTCTTTGTCAGCCGGCTCAACTATCAGCTCTGGCGCAGCGCCTCGTTCATCATCCTGCTGGTCTCGGTGTTTTTCCTCATGCTCGTGCCGATCATCGGCTCCACGGCCAACGGCGCCAAGCGCTGGATCGAGGTCGCGGGCATCCGCTTCTGTCTCTTATACACATCTGACGCTGCCGACGAATAGAGAGGTG
>ERZ1504259.638-NODE-638-length-10104-cov-4.754005_pt1 | contig 10104 bp, 7 predicted proteins | sample MGYA00571880_ERZ1504259 | MGnify/ENA primary metagenome ERZ1504259 (study PRJEB39906, sample SAMEA3182086) | gut metagenome | biome: human; feature: gut; material: Stool; isolation source: human stools | place: Canada | collected 2013-01-21 ... | reverse complement strand
GCTTTGCCGACCGAACGGCACTGAGCGATTACCTTATGGGGAAATATGACACCTCGTGGGGACAGGATACGGCAAGCCCGTTTATCATGGAGAACGACAAGCTCATGGACGGCTGGCGTCCAAATACTGACGGAGGGGCATTCACCGGCCATGTACTAAGCGGCGGCGATGAGGAATACTGCAAGAGCTTCCGTAAACACCAGCCTGAAGGCTGATGGGTTGCTTTGCGACTACGGCGGTGTCTGTTGAAAAAAAGCTGTCCTGGGTTCAAAACTCATAATTGTTCACTTGAAAGGTTATGGAGGAGTGCCGGTGGTGGTAATCCTCCTGCTTTTTTGTACAGAGGGAACGAGTGAGAAGCAACGAAAATGAGAAACCGCTTTCCTATGCAGCTAACAGCCTTATGTCGTTTTGCTTGGCAAACTGCCACAACGCATCCGCAATAATTGGCTATTTTCACAAATAAAATCGGCAATATCGAGGGAGACAGGCGAGTTTAAGGACGGAAAACAGTTTCACAGAAAACGATTTACAGCATTTTTGGCGTGAATTATAATAAAAATGCCCTATAGTGATATTGGGACAAAAAATATGGAGGAAAGTAAGATGAAAAAGGTATTGGCCATTCTTTTTGCTGTTTCTTTGTGCATTTCCTCGCTTTATACGGTTGCCTTTGCGGAAGAAGAGATGAGCAACGAGATGATTCCTGTTTGCGTATCCGTACCTGAAGGCTGGGACGCTCCCTGCTGTTGGGCCTGGGCGGATGATGGCACAAACGCTTTTGAGGCATGGCCTGGCGAGCAGCTTGAGCCTTTGGATGATGGCTGGTATTACACTTATGTTCCACGCTTTGTGCAGAACATCATTGTCAATGCCAGTGAGGCCTCTGTCCAGACGGAAGGCATTGCGGTAGAGGCCGGCAAAGCCGTTTGGATCACGGTTGCCGATGACGCGACCGCTTCTGTAAGCTATGAAGCGCAGAGTATGGCAGAGGTCCCCGAGTATGTGGAGAAGTTTACAGTACATGCTTATGTGCCGCTGACATGGAAAAGCGTAAATCTTTGGGCATGGTCCGCCCCCGATGGTACCAATGCATTTGCGGCGTGGCCCGGTCAGGCTATGGATGAGGGTGAAGACGGCTGGTTCACCGCCAAAGCCCCTACATGGGTGAATTCTGTCATCGTTAACGGCAACGAGGGCACTGTTCAGACAGCCGATATCAGCATTGAGGGCAAGGAGCTCTGGATTACCGTTTATGAGGATCTGAGCTATGAGCTCTCCGACACAGATCCGAACAAAACGGCTGAAAATATTACCGTCCGCGTTCAGGTTCCCTCCGACTGGTCTGCTCCGTGCTGCTGGGCATGGTCTGCGCCGGACGGCACAAATGTATTTTCTTCGTGGCCCGGTGAGGCTCTGACAATGGATGGCGACTGGTATACCATCGAGGTTCCCGGTTGGATTAACTCCGTAATCATTAACGCCAATGAAGGCTCTGTCCAGACCGCTGATCTGTCTGTTGAAGTCGGAAAGGATGTATGGATTGTTGTGTCTGATGCGGAAAATGCAACCGTCAGCTACGAGGAACCTGCTGGCAGCGAAATCGTTGCCGCTGAAAAGAACAATACCGTTCTGATTGTTTGCGTTGCTTTGGCTGTTGCTGCTGCGGCAGCGGTTGCGGTCGTTGTTGTGGTAAAGAAGAAAAAAGCAAAGTAACGGTTGATAACAATAGTGCGGGTATGCGTTTTTGCATCCCCGCACTATGTATTAGAAAGGGGATATTATGAAACGATTTCTCGCCTTGACGCTGGCACTGCTGATAGTAATGACCATGGCGGCGTGCGGCGGATCTGGCGGCAAAGCTGCCGATCCGAATACTCTTGTTGTGTGGCACGACAAGGAGGCCGCAGTCATTGAAGCCTTACAGGCTTATCTGGATAAGGCACTGCCTGATATCACGGTACGGTTTGAAAAGAAAACCAGCCTGACAGACTCGCTGAAGCTGGTAGGCAATGATCCTTCCTCCGCTCCCGATCTGTTTGTATTTGCCCATGACAAAATAGGCGTTTTTGCCGAAATGGGAATACTTACGCCTGTTACAGAGCTGATCTCACAAAGTGAACTGTCCGGTTATCTCCCCATGACGCTGGAGGCTGCGACCTACAACGGCAGCTTGTACCAGCTTCCTCTGTATTTTGAAACGCTGCTGTTTATGTATAATCGACGCTATATGCAGGATGAAGAGGTGCCGACCACCACAGAAGAATTGCTGGCGTATATGATAGAAAACACCGGGCGCGGTCGCTACGGCTTTGTGGAGCAGCACAGCACCGCCTATTACAGCGCTGCATGGATTCACGGCTTTGGCGGCAGCATTATCGATGCAGACGGCACACCGTTCCCCGATCAGCAGGCAGTCAAGGACGCGTTGGAGTATCATTTGAAATTTGTAGATCTGATGCCTGGGGAAACGGAGTATTCTACGGTGAATACCCTGTTTTTGGAGGGGAAAGCGGACGCAACAATCGGCGGTCCGTGGATGGTTCCCTCTGCCCGTGAAGCGAATATAGACCTCGGCATTGCTTCGATGCCTACCGTAGATAAAACAGGCAGGGCTCTTGCTCCCTACTCCGGCGTGCAGGGGATTCATGTGCTGACCTTCGCGGCACAGAACAAAACGGACGCCGTCCAAAGGCTGCTGCATGCATTGCTGGATCCGGAAGTGGGTGTTGTGCTGGCGCAGGCAAGCGGCTGTGCTCCGGCAAACAGCGCATGCTATGATGACAGCCGTGTATGTGATGATACACTGGTGCAGGCAATGCGCACTACCGCTGAAATTGCCGTTCCCATGCCCAATATCCCCGAAATGGATGTTATGTGGACAGTAGTCGGTAATTTGCTGACAGATGTAAACCTCTCCAAATCGGGGATAGACAAAGCCTTTGCTGCCGCATTGACGCAAGCGAACAGCTTGATCGACGCCATGCATTGAGGAACTTTCTATGAAACGTAAGCTACAAAAGGAGTGGTTCTGCTCCTATTTATGGTCCGGACCGTCCCTCCTGCTGATTGCTTTGGTAGTAGTCTTTCCCATCCTCTATACGTTCTATATCTCTCTGACCAACATGAACGTGTACCACTGGTTTGACTTTACCATTATCGGCTTGGAGAATTATATCCGTGCGCTGTTCGTTTTTGATTCCGGGTTTTTATCGGCGCTTCTCGTAACCGTTTTGTGGACGGTGGTCAATATGGTGTTGCAGCTGGTGATTGCCTTTGTGCTGGCAAGCCTTTTGAATATACAGAACTTGCGGTTTCGGAAGCTGTATAAAACACTGCTGATGTTTCCGTGGGCCATGCCCGGCTATGTCTCCATTCTTCTGTGGAAAACCGGCATGTTCAACACACAGTTCGGCTTGCTGAACCAGTGGATGGAAAAGCTGGGGCTGGAGACTATGCGGTGGCTATCCTCGGATGTGTCGGCGTTTATCTGCTGCACGGCTGTCAATCTTTGGCTGGCGCTGCCGTTTATGATTATGATTATGGATGGCGCTATGCAGAGCATAGACAAAAGTTACTTTGAAAGCGCTTTGCTTGATGGTGCCGGATGGGTGCAGCGCACCCGTTATATTACGGTTCCAGCCATTCGTCCCATCATTGCGCCGGCTGTTATTATCACCATCTTCACAACCTTCAAGCAGTTCGATGTGATCTATCTTCTGACACAGCAGGCTGGAGCCAAAACCGGCGCACATGTGCATACTATTTTGACCTATGCCTACGAAAATGCATTCATCAGCAATAACTATGGATACAGCTCTGCCATATCCATCATTATCTTTGCGTTGCTGATTGCATTCTCCGCCCGGTATCGGCTGCAAGAGGAGGGTTCCAGATGAGCCGCAAACAAAAAGAACGCGTTAGCCTTACGGCACTGAATATTTTCTTTATTGTCCTGTGTTTTATTACACTGATTCCTATTCTCTATTCGCTTAGTGTTTCCCTCAACGGACAAAACACATTGCTGAGTTCGGATTTTTCCTTTATCCCCAAGAACTTCTCACTGGAAAACTACCGCCGTGTCCTTTTTGGTGAAGATATTCTCACATGGCTTGGCAACAGCGTTTATCTGGCGGTCGTTACTGTATCCCTGTCACTCTGTGTAGCAATTCCGGCTGCCTACTGTTTTTCACGGCGGCGGTTTCCCGGTCGCAGACCGATTTTGAAGTGCCTTGTGCTGCTCAATTCATTTCCGGCTGTCCTGTCGATGTTTGCCGTATACCGCCTGCTCCGCCCGATGGGACTTATCAATCACCGAACCGGCCTTATCCTGATCTATACCGGGACCATGGCGGTCTTCAGCCTTTGGAATATCAAGGGCTATTTTGACACGGTACCCGTGGAAATCGAAGAAGCTGCCCGGATGGACGGTGCGAATCCTCTTCAGGTGGTCACGCGAATTGTTTTGCCTTTGGCGAAGCCCAGTATCGTTGTCACAGCTCTGATGGTCCTGATTTATGTGTGGAACGAGTATATCTATGCTACAACCTTTATGACCGGCGAGGAGAACTACACTCTGGCTGCCGGACTGTATGCGTTGCAAGCAACGGAAATGAGCGGCAGCTGGCCGGTTTTTGCCGCCGCGTCCATTACCGTATCAATTCCGGTGCTGATCATCTTCTTCTTATGCCAGAAGCACATGACTTCCGGCTTAACGGCCGGCGGAGTGAAAGGATAAGCATGAAAAAAGAAGCTGTTTTACACATCCCCATGTCGCAGTACGCACATGGACTTGACGAAAAGCACATCGTTTTTCGCCTGCGCTGCGCCAAAGGCGATCTGAAGAGCTGCACGCTCTACTATGGCAATACCGCCTGCCGTGTTACTCCCATCGTTTTTACTCCTGTCGCCATGAAGGTGGCAGCGAGCGATTTGTATCATGATTACTGGCAGGTAGTGCTGGATAGTCCCTATAAGCGACTGTATTATTACTTCCATCTGAATGACGGTACCGAGCGGGTCCTGTATTACGGCGATGTATTTACCGATCATCTGGTGGATGACCGTTCGCAGTATTTCAAGCTGCCGTTCAACCACCGGGCAGACATTGCGGTTGTGCCTGACTGGGTCAATGACGCTGTGGTGTACAATATTTTCCCCGACAGCTTTGCCTCAGGGGTCAAACGCATTTCCATTCAGGATCGAGCCATTGACTATCATGGTCAGCCCGTACGCGGCAAATTGGGCGGCACATTGTGGGGCATTGCCGACAATGTTGACTATCTGGAAGAACTGGGCGTGAACTGCGTATACCTGAATCCCATCTTTGTGGCAGGAGAGTACCACAAATACGATCTTTTGGATTATTTTCACGTTGACCCGTGCTTTGGCGGCGACGAGGCACTGCATCATCTGGTACGTGTGCTTCATGCACGGGGAATCCGCATTTTGATCGACGGCGTGTTCAATCATTGCGGCTGGCATTTTTTCGCCTTTGAAGATGTGGTGGAAAAAGGAGAGGCATCCTCTTACAGAGACTGGTTCTACGGTTTGAAATTCCCCGTGGTGTGTCCGGACGATCCGGAGGATTATCCGGAATACGAATGCTTCGCCTATGAGCGGATGATGCCAAAGCTGGATACAGCGAACCCTGCTGTGCGAGAGTACTTTTGCGAGGTAGGACGCTATTGGGTGAAGAATTTCCACATCGACGGCTGGCGGCTGGATGTTGCCAGTGAAGTGGACGATGGCTTCTGGCGGGCATTCAGAAAAGCGGTGAAGGAGATTGACCCGGATGTGCTGCTCATCGGCGAAGTATGGGAAAGCGCAGGGCACTGGCTTCAGGGCGACATGTTTGACTCCACCATGAATTACGATTTCCGAAAGCACTGCAATCTGTTTTTTGCGGAGCAATCCATTGATGCATCGGATTTTGCGGGACGTATCACGGATATGCTCATGCGCTATCGGATGCAGATGACTCCGGCGCAGATGAATCTGCTGGACAGCCATGATGTGAGCCGGTTTCTGTCTTTGTGCGGCGGAGACATGAGGCGGTATCGATTGGCGATTCTTTTTATGATGACTTTTGTCGGAATGCCCACGGTTTTCTATGGTGATGAACTGGGTGTTCAAGGTCTTTCAGAAGAAGAATACCGTTGTCCGATGCCGTGGGATAACGAAAATTCGACTCTGTGTACTTTTTTCAAGGAAGCCATCGCCATGCGCAAAAAACTGGAACCGCTTCGCTGTGGCGATTTCCGCGTGGTATCCGCAGAGCGCGGAAGCGGACTAATCATCTACGCAAGGGAATACTGCAATCAGCGTGTTACCATCTGTATCAATCGCGGCGGCAAAGCCGTTGATTTGGACGAGGAATACGGTAAACTGCATTGGAGCGAAGGACTTGACCACAGGAAACTCTACGATCACGGCTTTGCAGTATTTGTTGACGGTCAATGCTGAATAAATTATACTTAAAATAGTTGTATGATTATTCTGCATGGAGGGCTGTGTCATGGGTATTACGATTAAGGATGTTGCGGCAGCGGCCGGCACCTCTGTTTCTACCGTGTCCAAAGTGATCAATGGGCACTACAGTATTTCAGAGGAAACAGCGGCGCGGGTGCGCAGGGTTATGCAGGAACTCAACTATTATCCAAACGCCAGCGCACAGAGTTTTGCCAGAGGCACGACCAAAACGATTGCGGTTTTAGCAAATTTAGCTCCGAACACGGCCTTTCAGAATCCACATATGTTTGAGATTATTGCGGGTTTAGAGGAGTCTTTGAGCACCAGAGGGTATCGGCTTCAGCTTCGCGGAGTAGACCCGGCAACTGCATACGAAGTAGCCAAGGAAGTGATTTATCGGCAAAGTGCCGACGCACTAGCCATCCACGTTTCCGTAATAGCATATCCCTTGTCTGGATTGCTTACAAAATCGCACTTTCCTCACATCGTGTTGGGCGCGCCGAATTTTGAAAGCCAGGTGTGTTGGATTGATAACAACAATGTGTACTCCGGAACCGTCGCAGCGGCTTATCTTCTTTCACGGGGATACCGGAAAATTGCATTTATCGGCGGACAGTATTACGACTTTGGGTCGCTGCATCGACTGCAAGGTGTAAAGCAGGAACTCGAAAATGCCGGCCTGCAATTGGAAGATCAGTATATCTGGTTGGGAGAATCCACCCGCGCAGACAGCTTCCTTATGACGATGAAGCTCCTGGATCATAAAATCCTGCCGGACGCCATTATCTGCGCCAACAACTATATTGCCATGGGGTGTGTTGACGCTCTTTGCAGGAAAAACATAAGAATCCCACAGGATATCGGCATTGTTGCGTTTGATGACTACCCGCTCTCTCAAGTAATAGAACCTCAGCTCACCATTGTGGATATCAATGTAAGGGACTTAGGCAGGCAAGCTGGTAAGTTGATAATAGACATAATCAAGCATCCCAATAAGCAAATTCAGACGTATGTAACGACTTCAAACATTGTGGAGAGAAAGTCAACCAGACGCACAAATCAAACTTAAAACGATGAATGGAATGGAGTCAGGAGCCGTAGAGCATAAGTTTTAGGGTTTTTACACGAGATATTAGAGCCATTTGATGCAGAAGGAGGAAATATGGCATGAAGCGTGCTAGAGGAGTTTTAGTGTTCGTGCTGGTAATAGTTTTGTTGCTATCCATACCTGGCGCGACTGTATTTGCTCAAGAAACTGTCAATGACCTTGGTCCAGTTTCGTCCAAAGATGTCATCTATCAGATTATTACTGACCGCTTCTATGATGGCGACAGTACAAATAATATTCCGGTTGGTTTTAGTTCCAACTTATATGACGGAACTGGGGCAGACTTGAAACTATATCAAGGTGGGGATTGGGATGGCATTGTTCAGAAAATTCCTTATCTGAAAGGGATGGGCGTAACCGCTGTTTGGATTTCCGCGCCCTATGAAAATCGAGATACAGCGATAATTGATTATCAAAATGACGGGAGTTACGACACTTGGACCAGCTTTCATGGATATCATGTGCGTAATTATTTTGCAACAAACAAGCATTTTGGTACTCTTAATGAGTTCAAGGATTTGCGGGATGCTCTTCATGAAAACGGCATTAAATTGGTAATCGATTTTGTTACCAATCATACAAGCCGTGAAATGAACCCAACAAACAACAATGCTCCAGAAGATGGAAAACTGTATGAGCCAGACCGCAAGGAAAATGGAGAATTTGCTTTTGATGCAAATGGAGAACCATATGACTACAACAATGACGGACTGATTGAAAACTTGATCGCTGATCCCAACAACAATATAAATGGCTGGTTCCATGGTCTTGGGGACAGAGGCAATGACTCTAGCCGATTTGGATACCGGCATAAGGATTTAGGTTCGCTTGCGGACTTCTCGCAGCAACATAGTGATGTTGTTGCGTATTTGGAAGCCGCCATGCTGTTTTGGAGTGATTTGGGCGTAAATGGTATTCGCCATGATGCTACTCTTCATATGGATCCGTCTTTTGTAAAGGGTCTAAAAGATGTTGTGGATTCCAGAAAAACAGTTACTCACTTTGGTGAATTCTTTATTGGCAGACCAGATCCCAAATATGATGAATACGTTTATTTTCCCAAGCAAACTGGTGTAAACAACCTTGATTTTTAGTTCTACCGAGCAGCAAGTACAACATTTGGCTCATTCTCTACTCCAATGAGCAACTTTGCCAATATGTTGGTATATACTCAGGAGGATTACGACCATCCTAATCAGACTGTAACCTTCCTAGATAATCACGATGTTACCCGCTTTGGATATACCCAAAGGAGTCAGAAAGTCTACAATGCGGCGCTTGCAGTTCTGCTGACATCAAGGGGCATTCCAACAATCTACTACGGAACGGAACAGTATGTTATACCCGGTGATGCAAGTGATGTTGCAGGAAGAGTATACATGCCCACCGAATGTGGCTTTAGTACAACAACAACAGCATATCAGCTTATAGCAACCCTATCTACCCTGCGGCGCTCAAACGATGCAATTGCATACGGCACTACAACCGTTCGCTATAGTGATGATAATGTGATGGTTTTTGAACGACAATTCTACGATGACGTAGTTGTCGTTGCAGTCAACCGACAACCCGATAGTGCAAGCGTTATTCCTGCAATTCAAACAAATCTCCCCACCGGACAGTATTCGGATTATTTGGACGGATCCTTGTTTGGTACTGCCACGACTGTGCAGAACAATCTCATACCTTCGTTTACTATTTCTGGCGGCGGCGTTTGCGTATGGCAATACCAAGCATCCGAAGCGCCTTCCACGCCCCAGATTGGAGATGTAATCTCTACTACTGGACGTCCCGGAAATACCGTTCACATTTATGGAGATGGTTTTAGTGGGAATATCTCGGTATATTTCGGGACTACCGCTGCAACTGTTCAAAGTACAACCGCCAATAAGATTGTGGCAACTGTACCCGAGGGGGTTAATGCCGGACTCCAACCTATCACCGTGCGAAAGGGGACGGCAACTAGTAATGCAATTTACTATAATGTTCTGTCTGGAGATCAAAATCAGATAGTTTTCCATGTATCCGCTGAAACTCAACTTGGTGAGAATATCTATATAGTTGGGAACATTCCGGAACTCGGAAATTGGAATCCTGATAACTGTACGGAATCCATGCTCAACCCCAATTATCCGGAGTGGTTTCTTCCTGTAAGCGTTCCCTCTGGAACAACGATAGAATTTAAGTTTATCAAAAAAGATGCCTTAGGAAATATGAAGAACGGCACAATGTTTACAGACCTTGATAAATATAAAAAGCAGGAGTTCTTTGATGAGCATCCGGTCGCGCTGCTGATAACACCGGACAAAAACTATAAAGTAGTGTTCTTCGCGGGGTATGTTGCCACACCACAGGACGATGCGTGGGAAATTGGTTTTACGGAAGCGGAATTTGAAGTCTGGCTTCAGAATGCGGCTGACCGTTCCTGCTTCACCAGCGAGATTGCACCGAATATCTCTGATCACATTCTAACGCTCTCTACCTGTAGCTATGAGTTTGATGATGCCCGTTTTGTGCTGGTAGGA
>ERZ1504259.621-NODE-621-length-10353-cov-3.022334_pt1 | contig 10353 bp, 9 predicted proteins | sample MGYA00571880_ERZ1504259 | MGnify/ENA primary metagenome ERZ1504259 (study PRJEB39906, sample SAMEA3182086) | gut metagenome | biome: human; feature: gut; material: Stool; isolation source: human stools | place: Canada | collected 2013-01-21 ... | reverse complement strand
GTGCGATATTTACTCTTGACTTTGGCAGGGAAAGGTGATAGAATATGCGTGAGAAAAAATCTTTAAGCAAGGTGCTGTGACGCCGGCAAGATTGTGATAGATGACCGGATATCGGTCTGTTCTCTTGCGTTCACGGCCTGCTTTTTAAAGCGGGTCTTTTTTTGTGGGCGCGGTCTATGCAATTCCGGCGCATAATTAAGGAGCAGATCATGATATTTAAGAACGCTGCGGTCTATAATAACGGCAAATTCAGGCAGATGGATTTGACTTTGAACGTCGGCAATGCCGGCGTTGGTTCAAATTTCAACAATGCTTATGTTTTTCCGGCTTTCTGTGATGTGCATGTGCATTTCAGAGAGCCGGGATTTTTTTATAAAGAAACGATCAAAAGCGGCTCGCTTGCGGCGGCGCACGGGGGATATACCGATGTCTGCACCATGCCGAATCTGAATCCCGTACCCGACAACATAGATAATATAAAGAAGCAGATAGATATAGTCGAGCGGGATTCGGTGATACGCATTCACCCGTATGCGGCGATAACCGTCGGCGAGCGGGGCGAGGAGCTGACCGATATGGCGAGCCTTGCGCCGTATTGCATAGCCTTCTCGGATGACGGCAGGGGAGTGCAGAGCGAAGAGCTTATGCGCCGCGCGATGACCGAAGCAAAGCGTCTGGGCAAGGTTATCGCCGCCCACTGCGAGGATAATTCGCTGCTGCGGGGCGGATACATCCACGGCGGGGAGTATGCGCGCCTGCACGGCCACAGGGGCATATGCTCCGAGAGCGAGTGGCGGCCGATAGAGCGCGATCTGCGGCTCGCGAAGGAAACAGGCTGCAAGTATCATGTGTGCCATGTTTCATGCAAAGAGAGCGTGGAGCTGATACGCCGAGCCAAGGCGGACGGAGTTGACGTGACGTGCGAGACAGCGCCGCATTACCTCGTTTTCAGCGACAACGATCTTGAGGAGAGCGGCAGATTCAAGATGAATCCGCCGATAAGGAGCGAGGCGGACAGGCTTGCGTTGATACAGGGGCTGCGGGACGGCACGATAGATATGATAGCGACCGACCATGCGCCGCACAGCGAGGAGGAGAAGTCAAGAGGGCTTGAGAGGAGCCTGATGGGCGTCGTGGGGCTTGAAACGGCGTTCCCCGTGCTCTATACAAGGCTCGTGAAGCCCGGATTGATAACGCTTGAGCGGCTGACGGAGCTTATGGCGATAAACCCGAGGCGGCGGTTCGACCTGCCGCCGACAGAGGATATCTGCGTTTACGATTTAGGCGAGGAATTTACGATAGACCCGAATGATTTCATGAGCATGGGCAGGAGCACTCCCTTCGAGGGAATGAAAGTGTTCGGCAAAAATCTTATTACGGTATGCGGAGGTAAAGCAGTATGGAATTCACAAGAAAATTAGTGCTTGAGGACGGCGCCGAGTATTACGGTACGGGGTTCGGCTACGGCGGGGACGCGGTGTGCGAGATAGTGTTCAACACCTCGATGGTGGGCTATCAGGAGATTATCTCCGACCCGTCATACACCTATCAGGCGGTGGTCATGACCTACCCGCTCATCGGCAATTACGGCATCGCCGACGAGGATTACGAGACCAAGATACCGACCATCGGCGGCCTTATAGTCAGGGAATACAACGACCTGCCGTCAAACTTCCGCTACACCAAGACCCTTTCGGAGGTCATGGAGGAATACAAAATTCCCGGCCTTGCGGGCGTTGATACCCGCAAGCTCACACGCAGTATCCGCGATATCGGCTCACGCTGCGGAGTGATAACGGACGCCGACACTCCGACGGATAAAGCAATCGAAATGATAAAGAATTCGCCCGTGCCGCACGACGCCGTGGCAAAGGTGAGCTGCAAAAAGCGCTGGTATTCGAGGACGGCGAACGCAAAATATAACGTGGTGGCGATAGACTGCGGGATCAAGCTCAATATTATCCGCTCGCTGAATGCGAGGGGCTGCAATGTGACAGTGATGCCGTATAACACCTCCGCCGCCGAGGTCGAGAAGATGAAGCCTGACGGCATATTCCTCTCAAACGGCCCGGGCGACCCCGAGGACGTCATACCCGTTATCGACCTTGTGAAAAAGCTCAGGGGCAAATACCCGATATTCGGCATCTGCCTCGGTCATCAGATGATAAGCCTCGCCTGTGGTGCGGAGACCTACAAGCTGAAATTCGGTCACAGGGGCGGCAATCACCCGGTCAAAAACCTTGAAACGGGCAAGATAGAGATAACCTCGCAAAATCACAGCTATGCGGTGAATGAAAAGAGCCTTGAGAATACGGGGCTTAAAGTGACTCATGTCAATATCCTCGATAACACGGTCGAGGGGATAAGGGATGAGCGGTCAAAGATGTTCAGCGTGCAGTATCACCCCGAGAGCGCGCCGGGGCCGCAGGACAGCGCATATTTGTTTGATAAATTCATAGCGCTCATGGGAGGTAACGAAGATGCCTAAGAGAACGGATATCAAAAAAATACTCGTCATCGGCTCGGGTCCGATAGTGATAGGTCAGGCGGCGGAGTTCGACTATGCGGGCACTCAGGCGTGCCTTGCCCTCAAGGAGGAGGGCTACGAGGTGGTGCTCTGTAACTCCAACCCCGCGACGATAATGACCGACACCTCCGTTGCGGACAAGGTCTATATGGAGCCGCTGAATCTCGAATATCTTGCAAAGATCATCCGCTACGAGCGACCCGACGCGATAGTGCCGGGCATAGGAGGTCAGACTGGTCTCAACCTTGCAATGCAGCTTGAGAAAAAAGGCGTGCTGCGTGAATGCGGCGCGGAGCTGCTCGGCACGAGCAGCAGGAGCATCGAGCGTGCGGAGGACAGAGAGCTCTTTAAGAAGCTTTGCGAGGAGATAGGCGAGCCTGTCCTGCAGTCGGTCATTGCCGAGAGCGTTGAGGAGGGGCTTAAAGCCGCGGAGGATATAGGCTACCCGGTAGTCTTGCGACCTGCCTTCACACTCGGCGGCACGGGCGGCGGCTTTGCCGACGGCAGAGAGGAATGCGCCGAGATACTGCGCGGTGCGCTTGAGCTTTCGCCCGTTCATCAGGTGCTGGTCGAGAAGAGCATAAAGGGCTACAAAGAGATAGAATACGAGGTCATGCGTGACGCAAACGACACCGCGATCACCATATGCAATATGGAGAACGTCGACCCCGTCGGCATTCACACGGGCGATTCGATAGTCGTCTGCCCCTCGCAGACCTTAACCAATAAAGAATATCATATGCTGCGTGACAGCGCACTCAAGATAATACGGGCACTCAAGATCGAGGGCGGCTGCAACGTGCAGTTTGCTCTTGACCCGCTTTCGTTCAAATATTATCTGATCGAGGTCAACCCCAGGGTCTCCCGCTCCTCCGCCCTTGCCAGCAAGGCGAGCGGCTACCCGATAGCGAGGGTGTCGGCCAAGATATCGGTCGGCATGCACCTTGACGAGATAATGATAGCCAACACCCCTGCCTCATTCGAGCCGGCGCTTGACTATGTGGTGACAAAGATGCCGCGCTTCCCGTTCGACAAATTCTCATCTGCCAATAACAAGCTCTCCACTCAGATGAAAGCCACGGGCGAGGTGATGAGCGTCGGCAGGACGGTGGAGGAGAGCCTGCTCAAGGCCGCCCGCTCGCTCGAGATAGGCGTCAATCACCTCTATATGAAGAAATTCGACGGCTTCACCGAGGATGAGATGCTCGCCTACATTAAGGACGGCACGGACGACCGCATCTATGCGATAGCGGAGCTGCTGCGCCGAGGCACGGATGTGGGCATGATATGCAACGCAACAAAGATAGATATGCTCTTCCTTGAGAAGATAAGCAATATTGTCAGGGCGGAGGATAAGCTGAAGGAGCATATCGGCGATATCGACACGCTCTATGCGGCGAAGCGCCTCGGCTTCTCCGACGAATATATCGGCAGGCTCTGGGATATGACAGGCGAGGAGATATTCAGGATCCGAGAGAAACACAATATGTTCCCCGTCTATAAGATGATAGACACCTGCGCCTCGGAATTCGAGAGCTATATCCCGTATTTTTACTCGACCTATGAGCAGGAGAATGAGTCCGAAGTGTCGGATAAAGAGAAGATAATCGTCTTAGGCTCGGGCCCCATCAGGATAGGGCAGGGCGTTGAATTCGATTATTCCACCGTCCACGCCGTCTCAACGATTAAGCAGTCGGGCTATGAGGCAATAATAATCAATAATAACCCCGAGACCGTCTCGACGGATTACACCTGCTCCGACAAGCTGTATTTCGAGCCGCTTTGCACCGAGGACGTGATGAATATAATCCACCTTGAGAAGCCGATAGGCGTCATAGCGTCGCTCGGCGGTCAGACGGCTATCAATCTGGCGGAGAGCCTCAGAGACAGGGGAGTGAAGATAATCGGCACCGATTGTGACGCAATTGACCGAGCCGAGAACCGCGACCTGTTTGAGAAGGTGCTCCGTGAGCTCGATATCCCGCAGCCCAAGGGCAGGGCGGTGACAAAGATAGAGGACGGCGTTGCCGCCGCAGCCGAGATAGGCTACCCCGTGCTCGTGCGCCCGTCCTTCGTCCTCGGCGGCAGGGCGATGCAGATAGTTGCCGATGAGCCCCAGCTGCGCCGTTATCTGCGCACCGCCGTTGAGATAGACGAGGATAAGCCTGTGCTGGTCGATAAATATATCTCGGGCAAGGAGCTGGAGGTGGACGCCATCTGCGACGGCACCGACGTCTTTGTGCCGGGCATAATGGAGCTTGTCGAGCGTACGGGCATCCACAGCGGCGATTCGATAAGCGTTTACCCCACGTTCAGCATAAGCGCTAAGGTCAAGGAGACAATACTTGACTACACCAAGCGCCTCGGCCTCGGCATAGGCATAGTGGGACTTTACAATATCCAGTTCATCGTTGATAAGAATGAAAATGTCTATATAATCGAGGTCAACCCACGCTCGTCAAGAACTGTGCCGTTCCTCTCAAAGGCGACGGGCTACAGCCTTGCGGATATCGCAACGCGCGTTATTCTCGGCAAGAGCCTCAGGGAGCAGGGCTTTGAGCGCATTTACCCCGAGGAGAAGAAACGCTGGTATGTCAAAGCGCCCGCGTTCTCATTCTCAAAGCTCAGAGGGCTTGACGCTTATCTCTCGCCCGAGATGAAGTCCACGGGCGAAGCGATAGGCTACGACGACAAGCTGACCCGCGCGCTCTATAAGGCGCTGAAAGCGAGCGGGATGAACGTAATGAATTACGGCACGGTGCTCGCGACCATAGCCGATAAGGATAAGGACGAGGCGCTGCCGCTCATCCGCCGCTTCTACAATATGGGCTTCAATATCCAGGCCACCGAGGGCACGGCGCTCTTCCTCAAGCAAAACGGGATACGCACCCACAAGGTCGGCAAGCTGAGCGACGGCAGCAAGGAGATAACCGACGCCATCAGGCAGGGCTACGTCACCTACGTCATAAATACAAGGGATATGAATTCCTCCGACGTGCTCTCCGACGGTCACGAGATCCGCCGCTGTGCCGTTGAGAATAATGTCACGATGTTCACCTCGCTCGACACCGTCAAGGTGCTGCTCGACGTGCTCGAGGAGACAACGCTCGGCATTTCCACCATAGACGCATGAAAGGAGTAGCTATGAAACAGGATTTTTATGAGATCGTATCGAATGAGCGGATAGCCCCGTCGGTCTACAGAATGGTGCTTTCGGGCGATACTTCGCCCATAACCGCTCCGGGGCAGTTCGTCAATATCAAGATACCCGAGCTTTATCTGCGCCGCCCCATTTCGATCTGCGATTGGGATGACAAGACCCTCACGCTCATATATAAAACCGTCGGTGAGGGCACGGAGGAGCTCAGCCGCATGAAACCCGGCGGCAGGCTCGACCTGCTCATAGCTCTCGGCAACGGTTACGATACCGAGCCGTCGGGCGATACGCCGCTGCTTGTCGGCGGCGGCGTGGGCATACCCCCGCTTTTCGGCCTCTGCAAGGCTCTTATAGCCGAGGGCAAGACCGTCAACGTGATCCTGGGCTTCAATACGGCGGGCGAGATATTCCTTGAGAAAGAATTCAGGGCTTTGGGCGCGAATGTCGCCGTCACCACGGCGGACGGCTCATACGGGCTGAAAGGCTTCGTTGACGCGGCGATGAAATACGCCGAATACACCTATTTTTATACCTGCGGGCCAAAGCCGATGTTCAGGGCGGTCAACGCCGTCGCCAAGACGAGCGGTCAATTCAGCTTTGAGGAGCGGATGGGCTGCGGCACGGGCGCCTGCATGGGCTGCACCTGCAAGACCAAGAGCGGCCCCAAGCGTATCTGCACCGAGGGTCCCGTACTTTTAAGGGAGGAGATAGAATGGTAGACACATCTGTCAGCCTTTGCGGCATAAAGCTCGATAACCCGATAATCCCCGCCAGCGGCACATTCGGCTTCGGCTATGAATTCACAAGATTTTACGATATCAATATTTTAGGCTCGATCTCGCTCAAGGGCACCACCGCCGAGCCGCGCTTCGGCAACCCCACCCCGAGGATAGCCGAGTGCCCGTCGGGGCTGCTGAATGCCGTGGGGCTTCAGAATCCGGGGGCGGAAAGCGTGCTTCACGACGAGCTGCAAACACTCAAAAGCGTTTATAAAAAGCCCGTCATGGCGAATGTGAGCGGCTTCTCCGTCGACGATTATGTGACGGCGGTTAAAATACTTGACTGCGAGAGCATGATAGGCTGGTTTGAGATAAATATATCATGCCCCAACGTCCACGGCGGCGGGCTGGCTTTCGGCACGAGCGCCGAGAATGCCGCTGCGGTCACAAAGGCGGTGAGAAAGTCGACCGATAAGCCGATAATAATAAAACTCTCGCCCAATGTGACGGATATTGCGGAGATTGCAAAGGCGTGCGAAGCGGCAGGAGCCGACGGCGTTTCGCTCATCAATACTCTGCTCGGCATGAGGATAGATCTGAGGGCTAAAAGGCCGCTGCTTGCGAATAAAACGGGCGGGCTCTCAGGCCCTGCGGTGAAGCCCGTGGCGGTCAGGATGGTGTATCAGGCCTTTGAAGCGGTCAAGATACCGATAGTCGGCATGGGCGGCATATCCTGTGCCGAGGACGTGCTCGAATTCATGCTTGCGGGTGCTGCCGCGACCGAGGTTGGCGCGGCAAACCTCATCGACCCCTACGCCTGCAAGAGGATAATAGACGACCTGCCGAGAGCAATGGAAAAATACGGCATAAAGAGCTTAAACGAAATAATAGGAGGCGCACACTGATGGGTAAAGATGTCATAATAGCCTGCGATTTTGCAGATAAAAAGACCTGCCTTGATTTCCTCGACGGATTCAAGGGCAGGAAGCCGTTTGTCAAAATAGGAATGGAGCTTTTCTACGCCGAAGGCCCCGAGATAGTCCGAGAGATCAAAGCGAGAGGGCATAAGATATTCCTTGACCTCAAGCTGCACGATATCCCGAATACCGTCAAAAAGTCAATGGCGGTGCTCTCGCGGCTCGACGTCGATATGTGCAATCTCCATGCTGCGGGGGCGAGCAATATGATGGCTGCGGCGCTCGAGGGTCTTACAAGACCCGACGGCACACGTCCGCTGCTGATAGCCGTTACGCAGCTCACCTCCACGAGCGAGGAGACGATGCACAGCGACCTGCTCATAAGCGGCAAAATGGAGGATGTCGTCATGCATTACGCCCGCAATGCCGCAAAGTCGGGGCTTGACGGAGTTGTCTGCTCGCCGCTTGAGGCCGCCGCGGTACATAGCGCCTGCGGCAAGAGCTTCCTAACCGTGACCCCCGGCATTCGCTTTGCCGACGGCGACAAGGGCGATCAATCCCGCGTCACGACCCCTGCAAAGGCAAAGAAGCTTGGCAGCGACTATATAGTGGTCGGCAGACCGATAACCGCCGCTGCGGACCCCGTTGAGGCATATGAACGCTGCGTCAGAGAATTTGTAGGATGAGGTGAAAAAAATGCAGAATTACAAACATGAATTTATTGAATTCCTTGAGAGCGCGGGAGTGCTCAAATTCGGCGACTTCACCGCCAAAAGCGGCAGGAAGATACCGTATTTCATAAATGCGGGCGAGATCAAGACGGGCGGCAGGATAAGGAAGCTCGGCGAATTCTACGCCAAGGCATATTTTGAGAAGCTCGGCGATAAAAGAGCCGTGCTCTACGGCCCCGCTTACAAGGGCATACCCATTGCGGTCTCCGCCGCCTCGGCTCTCTCAGAGAACGGGCTCGACGTGCCGTTCTTCTTCAACCGCAAGGAGGAGAAGGATCACGGCGAGGGCGGCGTTTTCGTGGGCTATAAACCCACGGCGGGCGAGGAAATAGTGATAGTCGAGGACGTCATAACCGCAGGCACCGCTATAAGGGAGAGCATGGCTATTCTCTCGGCGCTCGAGGGTGCAAAGGTCGCTGCGGCGTTCGTCATGGTCGACCGCTGCGAAAAGGGCAGGGGCGAGAGATCGGCTATGGCGGAGGTCGGCGAGGAATTCGGCTTCCCCGTTTACTCCGTCGTCAATGTCTACGATATCATCGAGTACCTTGAGGAGGATGCGAAGAACTCCGAGAATGTTGAGCGGATAAAGAATTACCTTAAAATTTACGGCGCAAAGGAATGATGAAATGAGAAGCCTTATTGATATTTCGGAGCTTACCCCGACTGAGATAGAGGAGCTTATCGCAACTGCCGACGATATTATAGCCGACCCCGCAAAATACAGCGAGAAGTGCAAGGGCAAGAAGCTCGCGACCTTGTTTTTTGAGCCGTCCACAAGGACCCGTCTCAGCTTTGAGGCGGCGATGCTTGAGCTGGGCGGCAGCGTGCTCGGCTTTTCCGAGGCTCAAAGCTCCTCGGCTGCCAAAGGCGAGAGCATAGCGGATACCGCGAAGGTCATATCCTGCTACGCCGACATCATCGCCATGCGCCACCCGAAGGAGGGAGCGCCGCTCGTGGCGGCAATGAACGCCTCGATACCCGTCATCAATGCGGGCGACGGCGGTCACAGCCACCCGACCCAGACCCTCGCCGACCTGCTCACGATGCACCGTGAAAAGGGAGGGCTCGACAACCTGACCGTCGGCTTCTGCGGCGATCTTAAATTCGGCAGGACGGTGCATTCGCTCATCTCGGCGCTGATACGCTGCAGCGGTGTCAGGTTCGTGCTGATCTCCCCAACGGAGCTGAAATTACCCGGATATGTGAAAGACAAGCTCGATGCGGCGGGCGTTGAATACACCGAGACCGACAGCCTCGAGGGCTCGATAGCCGACCTCGACATTCTCTATATGACCCGTGTGCAAAAGGAGCGCTTCTTCAATGAGGAGGATTATCTGCGCCTTAAAGATACTTATATCTTAACGCCCGAAAAAATGGCTCTCGCCTCTGAGAAGCTCCGCGTGCTGCATCCGCTGCCGAGGGTCAACGAGATAAGCGTCGCCGTGGATAACGACCCCCGCGCCTGCTACTTCAAACAGGTGCTCTACGGCAAATATATGCGAATGGCTCTTATCCTGAAGCTTCTGGAGGTGAAATGATGAATATTGATTCGATAAAAAACGGCATAGTTATCGACCACATAACCGCTGGACGCAGCATGGAGATATACCGCCTCTTGGGGCTTGAGTCGCTCGACTGCTCGGTGGCGCTTATCAAGAATGTCACAAGCCGCAAAACGGGCAAAAAGGATATAATCAAAATCGACTCGGATTTCGATGTGGATACCGATATCCTCGGTTATGTCGACCCTGGCGTTACCGTCAATATCATCAGGGACGGCAAGATCGCCGAGAAGAGGACTCTTGAGTTGCCGACAGAGCTGACCGACGTCCTCAAATGCAAAAATCCGCGCTGCATAACCTCCACGGAGCAGGAGCTGCCGCATATATTCCGCCTCACCGACCGTGAGCACCGCGTCTACCGCTGTATCTATTGCGAAACAAAAGGGAAATAAGCCGCAGATAGCAAAGACAGGCTTTCTCAACCGAGGAAGCCTGTCTTTTATATGGTTTGCCCGATAAACGCTCAAGCCGTGATGAGGTGATAATGCGGCAAAGGGTCTGAGTTAATCGTAGGGGACGACGGCCTCGGTGTCCTGTAAGCAAAACCGTAATGTGAATTGAATACCGTTAGGGGCGAACTGTGTTCGTCCGTTTAAAATTAGAGTGCCGTCAGTGACTTCAGCCTCCATCTGACGAGGGAGAGAAAGGAGAAACCGATAAATTGCGGTAAATTTGCGTAAAATCGTCTCTCCCTCAAGAAGGAGCCTGAGAGGCAAGCAGCAATTTTATAAGTTAAACAC
>ERZ1504259.571-NODE-571-length-11031-cov-6.574162_pt1 | contig 11031 bp, 9 predicted proteins | sample MGYA00571880_ERZ1504259 | MGnify/ENA primary metagenome ERZ1504259 (study PRJEB39906, sample SAMEA3182086) | gut metagenome | biome: human; feature: gut; material: Stool; isolation source: human stools | place: Canada | collected 2013-01-21 ... | reverse complement strand
GGACGCAGGCGGGCTGTCGCCCGCCAAGGAGAAAAGGGCAAAAAGCACCGAAAAGGCTGGCTGTCCGACGTGCGTGCCCTTGTTAATCGACGCTTGTTTATCCCAAAAAAGAAAAAGGAGTGTGTAAAAGCCATGACAAGCGGTAAAAAGCCCGTTTTGCGGGGAATCCTGTTGATCGTCATCGTCTGCGGAATTGCTGCGGTCTGCCTCCTGACAAGGCCGAAGCCGGAACGATATACGTTCCGAATCATTGTTCCGGCGGGAACCCAGGAGAGGTTCGTATACTCCGAGGAAGAGTTTCGTGCGACAAAAAATACGGTCAGAATATGGCTCAACGGCGGGCTGGGGGACACGGAAGTCCTTTTAACCCCTGTGGAGGAAACCATGGAGACCGGCTATACGGCGGTTTATCTCACCCAAGGGATGCCCGCGGAATTTGACGCGGATAAGAGAATCTGGTTCAGAGTGGGCGTGAAAGCGCAGAACATGACCGACGAGGATATTACCGCATATTTGACAGTGGAAAATGCGGAGATTCGCGGCCGTAGTTCCGACGAAAATTCCCCGGACAGCATCACCTTTGAAGCGGAGATCCTTGAGATCCGCGACGGGTATTTCCTTGTAAAACCGGAAGCCGGCTGGGCGATCAACAGCGCGGCTCTGCTGGAGGTCCCCATGGAGAACATGGAGCCATCCCCCGCGCTGCAGGTGGGAGACGTGATCGAGATCACATACGACGGCAGAATCCTTGAAACCGATCCGGGGCGGATCCATACGGTCTATCGCATCCGTATTGCGCAAGAGCCGGACAATCCCCGCGCCTATGAGAGCGGCGGAAACGTCAGAGAGCGGGAAAACGCTCCGGACGATGTGGAATGGCAGGACGGCATTTCATTTTCCGATCTTGCCCCGGGCGGGGAGATCGTATCCCCGTTTGAGATCGTTATGGAGGAAAACGACTCGTCCTTATGGCTCTCCATCACATGGGCGAGAAACGGGCAGGCATTGGAATACGGTATCCGTTCCGAGGACGGCACGGCATTTTTTCAGGAAAAGCAAGGGGGCTCATCCCTGCTGCTGATTGAGGAAATTCCGGCGGGAACGTATCGCTTGTATGTAAAAAATCCCGAGACATTCAACGCCCTGTCGGAAAACGAAAGCGCCGAGAGCGTTAACGTGACCGGCGCGCTGGTGTACTCTCTCGTTCCGCGGTGAGAGATCGTGCGGCCGGTATCGGCAGCCTTCCCGTGATTTTTCCGCATCGGCGCAGACTCACGGCTCAGCGCAAAAAAAGATAGCCCCTGACTGCGTTACAGAAGATTCGCAGTCAAGGGCTATCTTTCACTCTTAATATCTAACATCCTGGTTACCTCCTTTCTTCAAATTCATGACACCGCTGCTTCCCCGTGCGAATCTTCTCCCTTCTTCGCTTTTCTGCCCCGCTTCGCAGGGGCCTTTCCGCATACGGCGGATGCTGTCGGAGATCCTTTCACGCGTTTTTCGGTGTCATTTTCCCCAGACTCCAGCGGTCCGGGGGGCATCATTCAGCCTCCTTTTTGTACTTTTATGATACCAGAGACCGCCGATGGAAACAAGTGACGGGATCGGAGAAAAAGCCAGACCCGCATTGTGCATCACAATGAAATTGCCGGCGATCACGCAATTTCTCTTGACTGTTGCCGCCGGGCACTATATAGTTAAATTGTTGGGAACGAGCCGCTGCGTCATAGAAGGCATGACGCGGCGGCTCATTTTTTCAAAAAGCCTCGCAGAGCCCGCGCCCGCCGGCAGAAGATCCGGGCCCGATCAGCTGCACTCTTTTTTCATGGCGGAATATCCGATCAGCACCGTCCAAACATAGGCGCAGGTCTTGGGGATGCCATCAGCCCCAGACGAAGCACATTAAAGTCCGCCGCGCCTTTCTCGCTCCGTGCGGGCAGGACAGCGGGCCGCTTTCAAAAGCGGAAGAATCAGAATCTGCTGTACAGCACCCGGTAGAGAAACGCGGCAAAAATATCGGGCGGCTCCCGCTCCTCCTTGTTCAGCCAGACGCACACCATGCGGAAAGCGCCAAAGGTCAGAAAGTTATAGACATACGCAAGCTCCGCTTCACTGTTGCTGCCGGAGAGCATTTTGCGCGCGCTTTCCTTCAGGCTGTCCATGGCAAACAGCTTGTGGGCGAATGCCGGGTCAACGTTGTTGTTGATGATCAGGCGGGCAAATTCCAGATTCTCCTCCAGATACCGGCAGGCGGCGGTGATGATTTTCTCCGGTTCGGTTTCATGGCGCTCGATGGCTTTTGCGATAAAGTCCAGCATATCCTTTTCCATATCGGTCAGCAGATCGAACTGACTTCCGTAATACTTATAGAATGTCGTTCGGTTCACGTCGGCTCTTTCACAAAGCTCGCGAATGGAAATGTGGTATATGTCCTGTTCCTTCAGCAGCTCGATCAGCGCGGCCTTCAGCAGACGCTTTGTCATCGCAATGCGGCGATCCTCTTTTTTCTCCATGGCAGCCTCCTAAAAATGAATTTTTTTTGAACCCTCAACATTTCCCAACGGTGTGTTGATTTTTATTCCATACCGAAAGAACTGTCGGTTGAATAATCAACATGTGTTCATCATAATGAAACAAACGGAAAAAGTCAAGAAGGGTAATGCGCCATGAAAAAGCTTGCAGAGTTTCTTATAAACCGCCGCCGCGTTCTCACTGCCGTCATGCTTGTGCTGACGGCAGTTTGTGCCGTTCTCGCGCTGCGTGTTCCAATCAACCGGGATCGAACAAAATATCTCGCGGACAGCTCCGAAATGAAGCAGGGGCTTTCCATTATGGAGGACGTCTTCCCCGAGTCCGACGAGACGGCGTCGATCCGCGTGATGTTCGATGATCTGACCGCCGATCAGATACCCGAAATCAAAGCACAGCTGGAAGCTATACCGAACGTAAGCGGCGTCACGTACGAAGCCGGCAGCGAGGATTACAATAAGGACAATCACACGCTCTTCGTCGTGAACAGCCGGTACGATTACGACACCGACGAGGAACACGCGATCGAAGCCGCTATCGAAGAGGGCTTCCCCGGCTATACGATGGCGTATGAGAATAACGACGTTCCGGCAACGGAGCTTCCGCTCTGGGTCGTCGCTCTTGCGCTGACGCTTGCCGTTATCATTTTGCTGGTCATGTCCGATTCATGGCTGGACCCCGTGCTGTTTCTCGTCACCATCGGCGTCGCCGTCGTGCTCAACATGGGAACGAACATCCTGTTCCCGTACATCGATGAGATGACCGCAACGGTCGGGCCCATTTTGCAGCTCGTGCTCTCCATGGACTATTCCATCATTTTGATGAATCGCTACCGGCAGGAAAAGGTCACGCACAGCGACAAGGTTTCTGCCATGAAAACGGCGCTCGCCGGTTCGGTTTCCTCCATCGCCTCCAGTTCGCTTACCACGGTCGTGGGATTGCTGGCGCTCGTGTTTTTGAGCTTCAAGCTTGGGCCGGAGCTCGGCATCGTGCTGGCCAAGGGCGTATTCATCAGCATGCTCTGCGCCTTCACCGTCCTCCCCGCGATGATCCTTGCAATGGACCCACTGCTGGAAAAAACGAGAAAAAAATCGCCGCATGTTCCGATGGCACGCTTCTCAAGGCTCAGCTATAAGACGAGATACGCCATGCCCGCCGTTTTTGCCGCGCTTTTTATCGCTTCCTTTATATTGCAGGGCTATACGCAGATCGTCTTCACGGAGGAAAACGACGACCCGCTGGCGAATGTGTTCCCGAAGAAGAACACCGTTGCGGTGGTTTACCGCAACGAGGACGAAGCGAAAATCGACAGCGTCATCTCCGAACTGGAAAAGGACGAGCGGGTTTCCGATATTCTCGGCTATGCCAACACGCTCGGCAAGGAGATGACCGCCGAGGACATGGGCAAGGCCGTCGCCGAATTGAGCGACGATGCGGAGCCCATCGGCGATAACCTCCTCCGTATGCTCTATTTCATCGCGGAGGACGGGAAAATGCCCGTGATAACGGCGTCTGACTTTATTAATTTTATAACCGACACCGTTCTTCCGGACAAAACCATCGGCAAGCACCTTGACGCCGCGCTGCGGGACAACGCGGAGCAGTTCCGAACGCTTGCCGACCGCACGCGCCTGACCACCGCGATTTCCGCTGACGAAATGGCGGAGCTCTTCGGCATAGACCGGGAGCGTGTCGAGAAGCTCTATCTCTACTATACGATCCAAAACGGCGTTGCGGACAGCGGCACAATGACGCTGCCGGTCTTTGTGGATTATGTGCTCAATTCCGTGGCGGCAAACGAAACCTACGGCTCGATGGTGAGCGCCTCGGCAATTGCTTCCCTCCGGCAGCTGCAAACCTATACGAATACCAATACCGTTCTGGCGGCGCGCAGCGCGGCCGATCTGGCCGCGCTGATCGGGGCGGACGAGAGCACGGTGAATACCGTGTTTGTTCTCGATAACGCGGGCGACGTCAGCGCGCAAACTATGAGTCTGCCCGAATTCAGTTCGTTTTTGTGCGGCAGCCTGCTGCAGGACGCGCTGTTCAGCTCATATTTTGACGATGCCGCCAAGGCGCAGGCGCAGACGATGGACGCGCTGGTGCAGCTTGCCGTGTCCGGGCAGGGGCTGCCCCCCGACCAGATGGCGCAGACGCTGGGGATGGACGCGGAAAGCGTTTCCAAGCTGTACAGCCTCTACTTTTCCGCCGATCCCGCGTTCCAGAAGGATGCGGCCGCCATGACGATGACGCTTACCGACTTTCTCCCGCGGCTGAAGGCCAACGCCCCCGCCGAGCAGCAGGCGCAGCTCGCCCAAACGGAGCAGCTTGTGAATCTTGCCGTTTCCGGACAGGCGTTGGACGCGGAAACCATGGCGGGCGTGACGGGGATGACCACGGAGAATGTCGCGGGGCTTTATCTGATGAGCGGCACGGAGGCAATGACGCTTCCGGACTTTCTTTCCGCCGCGCTGACACAGGCGCCCGACAACGCCGGCTTGCAGCAGATGAACCAGCTCGTACAGCTCGCTGTTTCCGGGCAGGCGCTGGACGCTTCTTCCCTTGCCTCCGTGTTCGGGATGGATACCGCGCAGGTCTGCCAAATATTCGCGCTTGTGCTGGCAGGGCAGAAAACGGTGGCTCTTGCCGATTTCTCCGCATTTCTCGTCAACTCCGTGCTGACGGACACGGCCTACGCCGGAGCTTTTTCCGAGGAGCAGGCGGTACAGCTTCGCCGGCTGGATTCCATCGCGCAGCTCGCGGTTTCCGGCACACCGCTTGACGCCGGGACGCTGGCACAGCTGTTCGACACGGACACGGATACGATCACGATGGCATTCCGCCTGTACTTCGGCAGGGATATCAGCCAAAAAACAATGTCGTTGAAGGCGTTTACCGACTTTGCTCTGTCCGATCCTCTGGTGAGCGGAATGATGGACGCCTCCACGCTCGGCCGCATTCAGTTTTTGCAGGCGATTCTGAACGCCGCGATAAACGGAACGGCGTTCACCTCCGCAAGACTTGCCTCGTTCCTGGGCATGGATCCGGCGCAGACGGAACAGCTGTATATCCTCCGTATGGGGGAAAACGGCGGTACGGACTCGTGGACGATCTCTCCGCGCTCGTTTGTAGCCTTTGCCGCAACGGACGTGCTCGGCGACGCAGAGCTTGCAAAGCAGATCGATGAAAAAACCGCGGAGGAGCTTCGGCGGGGTCATACGCTGATTGAGGCCGTCGTTTCGGAAAAAGCTTACACCGCCGGCGAAATGACCGCGCTCCTTTCCTCTCTGACGGACGAGGTGACCGAAAACGAGACGGAGATCCTTTATCTCCTTTACGGAGGCGTGAATGACGCCGATCCCACGGAAAAAATGACGATTGTGGAGCTCTTTGATCTGCTCTGCGACAAAATGATGAACGACGGGCGCTTTGCGGAGTATTTCGACGGAGAAACAAAAAAGGAGATCCTTGACAGCAAGGCGGAGCTGGAGGACGCCGTTGCGCAGATGAGAGGCAAAGCCTACGCAAGAATGGTCGTCACCTCCGATTACCCGGACGAGTCTCCGGAAACGTCGGACTATGTAACCCGTATCGATACGCTCTGCCGGGAAAATCTCAGTGAATACTATCTGGTGGGCAACTCCGTTATGGTCAGTGAGATGGACCGCGCCTTTGACAGCGAATACCGGATGATATCCCTGATCACCGCGATCTCCGTATTTCTTGTTGTGCTCATCGCGTTCCGCCATCCGATTCTTCCGCTGATCCTCACGCTTCTCGTGCAGTGCGGCGTCTTTATCACCGTAACGGTCATCGGAGCCTACAGCGGCTCGATCTATTATCTTGCGCTGCTGATCGTACAGAGTATTCTCATGGGCGCGACGATCGACTACGGCATTGTGTTCTGTAATTTCTATATGGACAGTCGAAAAACCATGGACGTGACCGACGCGCTGCGCGCGGCGTACGAAGGCTCCATCCACACCATCATGACCTCCGGCTCCATCCTTGTGCTGGTGCTTGCCGCGCTCGGGATCCTTGTATCCTCGCCGATGATCTCCGATGTGAGCACCACGCTGTCCATTGGCGCGCTTGTCGCCATGCTGCTGATCCTTCTGGTCCTGCCCGGCATGACGGTTTGCTGCGACAGACTCATAAACAGAAAAAAGACCGAAGAAAAGACAAAAACGCCGTAAACCGCGGCAAAAAAGAAAACCGGCGGCGGGAGAACGAACTCTCCTCGCCGCCGGTTTGCGTTTTTTTATTGTGCCGGAAGCTCCACGGCAAAGACGGTGCCGCGCTCCGAGCTTTCCTCCACCCGAACGGAGCCGCCGTGCAGACCGGCAATTTCCCACACCAGCGAAAGCCCGAGACCCACGCCGCCGTATTCACGGCTGCGGGATTTGTCCACGCGGAAGAAGGGCTGGAAGATGCTCTGCCGGAATTCCTCCGGGATGCCGCTGCCGGTATCCGCCACGCGGATGTGCAGCATTTTGTCCTCCTGCGCCACGGAAATGCGCACCGACCCATCGGGGCGGTTGTACTTGACGGCGTTTTCCGTCAGATTGAAAAGCATTCGGTAGATCAGCGCGTCGCTCCCGATCATAACGCCGTCGCCCTCCCGTTCGAGCGCGATGCCGTTCTTCTCCGCCAGCGGCGCGAGATCCGTGAAGATCTCCTCGATCATCGGCGCGAGCTGGATCTGCTCGTTCCGCGCCACCTGCTGCAAATTGCTCATCTCCAGCAGCGTCTTGGTCATCTGCGTCAGCCTCTCCGTCTGCTCCCGCAAAAGCGTGAGGAATTTCGCCGTTTCCGGTAGCATGTCTGGATGCTCCGCGGAAAATAGCTCCAGCTGCGCCTGCATCAGCGCCAGCGGCGTGCGCAGCTCGTGGGCGGCGTTGCCGGTGAACTGCCGCTGGGCGGTAAAGGCGTTGTTCAACCGCTCCAGCATCTGGTTGAAGGAGTGACTGAGCTGCCGGAATTCCGGCAACACATCCTCATCGATCCTCATATCCGCCAGATTGTTCAGCTGCACCTGCTCCACCTGCGAGGCAAAGCTGCGCAGGGGCTTGAGAGCGCGTCCGCTGACGAAATAGGCGAGGATGCCGCTGAGCAGCGTTACCGCCGCCGTGATGTACCAGTTGGTGGTGCGGAAGCGCCCCTGCGCCCCATCGACAACGATGGTCAGCTCCTCGCTGGGAGCGATGAGCTGCGGATCAAAGCTCGCCGCTCCGCCATCATTCAGGATCACCGTGCCGCCGCCCTGTAAGCTGTCCGCAATGGTGTCCATATAGTACACACCGGAGGAGCACAGCAGCAAATTCATGGCCACGCAGGTGATGCCGATGAGCAGGACGGACATCAGTGTGATGCGCCACTGCAGGGAAAGACGCTTCATACTTCCTCGCCTCCCATCAGATAGCCCTCGCCGATGCGGTTGCGGATGGGGTCATAGCCCAGCACGGCCCGCAGCTTCTTACGCAGGGCGGAGATATGGACGCGAATGGAATTGCTGAAGCTGTCCACGCTGTTGTCCCAAACATGCTCCATCAGCTCCTCCTGACTCACGGGCCGCCCCTGATGCACCATTAGGTATTCGAGTATCCCTGTTTCCTTGCGGGTCAGCGTCAGCAGCTGCCCGTTGACGGCGGCGGTGCGGGAGCGGGTGTCAAAGGTCAGGGCTCCGTAGCTTAGCAGCACATCCTGCTGGGTGAACTGCCGTAATGTCAGGCTGCGGATGCGGGCCTCCAGCTCGGCAAGATGAAAAGGCTTTGCCAGATAGTCGTTGGCCCCCGCGTCCAGCCCCTCCACCTTGTCCTCCACCTCGCCGCGGGCGGAGAGGATCAGTACCCTCGTCTCACGGTCGGTCTGCCGCAGGGTGCGCAGCACTGTCATGCCGTCCTTTTTCGGCAGATTCAGATCCAGCAGCACCAGATCGTAGCGCTCCACGCCCAGAAGCGCCAACGCCTTTTCCCCATCATAGCAGTAGTCCACGCTGTAGGCCAGCCGCCGCAGGCTACGGACGATGGTCTCACACAGGGCGCGTTCATCTTCAATTACTAAAAGGTGCATGAGAGCCCTCCTTTTTATTTCTCCGTTTTTGTGTTGCTTTCATTATAGCAAAAATAGATAAGGTTTGCGTTAAGTTTTCGTTCTTAACAGAGACTTTAACTCTCCCGCGCTATGATGGGGGCAGAAAATCGGAAAGGGTGATGAAAAATGAGCTGCGGGAAAAAGACCGCGGCGCAGATCGCGCTGCTGATGGCCGGAGCCGCCATGCTGTGCTTCGGCGTCTGGCGGGGCGAGGCGGCGACGGTGCTGAGCAAAGCCATCAAACTATGTCTGGAGTGTGTGGGCATTGGGTAAAAAGTTTTCAGGCGTTTCGCAGACTATGTCCCGCTTCCGGGGCTGGATACAGGCGGGGGCAACGCTGCTGACCAACCTGCACCTGCCCAACTTCCTCAAGGGCAGCCTGTATCAGGGCGCGGGGAAAACCGTCTGCGTGCCGGGGCTGAATTGCTACTCCTGCCCGGCCGCCTCCGGCGCGTGCCCCGTCGGGGCGTTTCAGGCGGTGGTGGGGTCGTCAAAGTTCGGCTTCTCTTATTATATCACAGGAATCCTCATCCTGCTCGGCGTTTTGCTCGGCAGATTGATCTGCGGCTTTTTGTGTCCCTTCGGATGGTTTCAGGAGCTGCTGCACAAGATCCCGACGAAAAAGCTCTCCACAAAAAAGCTCAAGCCGCTGACATATCTCAAATACGCCGTTTTGCTGGTCATGGTCGTTCTGCTGCCGGCGTTCCTTGTGAACGACGTGGGAATGGGCGATCCTTACTTCTGCAAGTATCTCTGCCCGCAGGGCGTGCTGGAGGGGGCGATCCCGCTGTCTCTTGCCAATGCCGGCATTCGGGCGGCGCTGGGGAAGCTGTTCACATGGAAGCTCTGCGTGCTGATTTCGGTAGTCGTGCTGAGCGTGCTCTTTTACCGCCCGTTCTGCAAATGGCTCTGCCCGCTGGGCGCGTTCTACGCCTTGCTGAACAAGGTATCGCTTTTCCAGATGAAGGTAGATGGGAACAAATGCGTCTCCTGCGGGAAATGCGCCAGAGCCTGCAAGATGGATGTGGATGTGACGAAGACGCCCAACCATACCGAGTGCATCCGCTGCGGAATGTGTGTCCGCGCCTGTCCCACAAACGCCGTGAGCTTCCGCTTTGGCTTCGGAACGGGCGAGCAGAATATACCGGGTACAAACAACGTAAATCAAATAAAACAAAAAACGGAGGAAACAAAATGAACGTCAAGAAAAGTATTGCGCTGCTGCTGGCAGTGATGATGGTGCTGTCTCTGGCCGCGTGCGGCGCAAAGGGTGAGACAGGCAGCGGCGACGCCATGACCGGAGAGCCCAAAAACGCCGAGGAAGCTGTCGCCATGCACAAGGAGCTGATGGCGCAGGAAAACGCGATCCTCTCGGAAAACACCGCGCTTTGGGAAAAGGTTTTCATGGCGGCCGACAAGGGCATGACCATGCAAGAAGACGGCAAAAACTACGGCGATTTTCTGCTGGACACCATCGAATCCGCCAAGGACCAGTTTACGGCGGACGAGCTGAAGCTGATCCGCGGCGAGGCGGAAAAGATCCGCGACATTGAAAGCAAGCTCACCATGATCGAGAAAAAGTACCCCGAGGCGGCGCAGGAATCCCTTGACGGCGCCATGAGCATGCCCGCGGACGGCAGCATGAACATCTCCGGCGATACCAGCATGCTCCCCGATAACAGCAGCATGCAGAAATTCCCCTCCTTTGTGGGCAAGGATCTGGACGGGAACGATGTGACGAGCGACGAGCTTTTTTCCGGCAGCGCCGTAACTGTTGTCAACTTCTGGTTCACCACCTGCGGCCCGTGCGTGGGTGAGCTGGGCGAACTGGAAGCGCTGAGCAAGGAGCTTGCCGAAAAGGGCGGCTCTCTCATCGGCATCAACTCCTTCACATTGGATGGCGACGAAGCGGCGATCTCTGATGCAAAGGATGTGCTGATGAAGAAGGGCGCGACCTATCAGAATGTGTATTTCGCTTCCGACAGCGAGGCCGGCATGTTCACCGCGAACATTTTCGCTTACCCCACCACCTATGTGGTTGACCGCAGCGGCAACATCGTGGGCGATCCCATCGTGGGCGCCGTCACCAGCAAGGCGCAGATGGAAACGCTGCAGAAGCTCATCGACCAGACTCTGGCCGCCGATATGGGCTGACAAACGGATTTATCTCCTCAGAAAGGAGGACTTCACCATGTATCGGAGAGCATTGCCCATTCTGCTCACCGCGGTGCTGCTGCTGAGCGGCTGCGCTGCCGGGCAGAAGAATATGCCGAAGAAAACGGACGAGAAGGAAATGACCGGACAGTCCTCTGATATGTCCGGTGAAGGAATCATGTATATGGATACCACGGAAAACGTCATATATCTGGCGGGCGGCTGCTTCTGGGGCATGGAGCACCTGATGCAGTC
>ERZ1504259.556-NODE-556-length-11174-cov-3.471355_pt1 | contig 11174 bp, 8 predicted proteins | sample MGYA00571880_ERZ1504259 | MGnify/ENA primary metagenome ERZ1504259 (study PRJEB39906, sample SAMEA3182086) | gut metagenome | biome: human; feature: gut; material: Stool; isolation source: human stools | place: Canada | collected 2013-01-21 ... | reverse complement strand
GCTTCAGCAGATTTTCCTGCGGCTTCTTTTTGATATACTTAAAAATGCCGTCGAACGCGACGGAAGCCGAGGCTCTCTGGAGCTTTTCTTTTGCGGTCATCATAAGCGATTCCTCCCTTTGGAAATCAAGTGAATTTGCGGTGCGGATCAGAGCAATAATATATTAAGTTTATCACAGTTTTGGAATAAAGTCCATAAAAATTTTATTAATTATTGCTTTTTGTCTGATTTGCACTTAATTTATATTATACGCGCTTGTGCCTTGCAGTAAACGGACAAGACGTGCAAAGTGACGGATTCTCACACAAAGTCACTTTTTTGTCCGAGCGGCAGTCGGATTTTTCCTCATTTTCCTTGCTTTAGCACCGAATATGGGGTATTATATAATTTAGTTTGACATATCAGCTATCGGGAGGGAACGCTTTGAAAGAAAAGCTGCTCAGAGGCAGGCACGCTCTCGGGCTTGCCGCAAGGATAATCGTCTCGGTGATTATTATTGCCGTTATCATTTGGAAATATGACGACCTGAAGCATATTGACGTGCGCGCGCTCATCGACGGCACAAGCAGTATGCTTGCCGCCGCTGCAGCTGTGTGGGGGGTATATCTGCTCAAATCCCTCGTCTTTGTCGTGCCCGCCTCGCTGATATATATCGCCGTGGGCATGGCATTCACCCCGCTGACTGCCGTTGCGATAAACGCGGTCGGAATTCTCCTTGAGGTCTGCGTCACCTATCTTTTCGGCGTTATCCTCGGCGGGCCTTATGTAATAAACAAGCTCGAAAAGACAAAATACGGCGACCGAATTCTCGAGCTGCACGGCAAAGGCAAGCTCTCGGCGATATTCGCTATCCGCGTGCTGCCCGTATTCCCGATAGATCTCGTCAGCCTCTTCCTCGGCGCGGTCAGGATGCGCTTCCTGCCGTATCTGCTGCTCTCGCTCGGCGGGATTCTGCCCCGAGTGATACTTTTCACCGTCCTCGGCGACGGCATCTACGACTATATCCCGATGGATAAATTCATGCTCGCGGCGATAATCCTGCTGCCGATAGCGCTCGTCGCGTGGGTCATCAGCTACGCCGTAAAATCGGGCAGATCGGAGGCGGCAAGCGGCAAGCCGCCCTATGAGCCGCTCAAGGACAGCCGCAGGAACGTGATATTCGACACCGACATGGGCCCAGACTGCGACGACGCGGGAGCCTTCGCCCTGCTCTTCCACTATATCAAAAAATACGACCTGACCCTGCTCGGCGCCGCAAACTGCACCTCAAACCGCTACGCCAACGGCACGATAAGGGCGATAGCCGAGTATTTCGGCTGCCCCGACCTGCCCGTGGGTCAATACAGCGGCTCGGAGCTGCTGCCTGACGGCAAAAAATACAACGAATTCGTCACCAAGAAATATTGTCGCTTCCCCTCGAGCGCCACAGCGGCTCAAACGGAGCTTGAATTCTATCATAAGCTGCTCGCGAAATCCGAGGACGGCTCGGTGACGGTGATCGCCGTCGGCCCGCTCTCAAATCTCGCGCGGGTGCTGCGCGAGGACGGCGACCTCTTTAACCGCAAGGTCGATTCCGTCGTAATGATGGGCGGCGCTTTCCCCTCGGGCAAAGAATTCAATATTGAGTGCGACCCGCTCGCCGCAAAAACCGTGTTTGAGAAATTCAGGGGCACGATAGTCTGCTCGGGCTTCGAGATAGGCAAGGACGTGATGACGGGCTTCGGCGGCGAACGCGAGGGCAGCCCCGTATTCGACAGCTACCGCCGTTACCTCGGCGGCAAAGCGCCCTATCTGCGCGACAGCTGGGATCTGACCGCCGTCAACTACGCCTTTGAGGGCTGCTGCGAATACTACGCCCTCTCGAAAGAGATGAAAATAACCGTCGAGGACGACGGCACAACCGCCGCTGTCAAGAGCAAATACACAAAGCGCTATTACCTGCTGCAAAAGGCGGCCGACGACGTGATAGCCACGGGGCTTAACACCATACTCGACCCCGCGCCCGCAGAGTAAAAAGGCATTGACACACCCCGCGGGCAGGGATATAATATAGTCGGTAAGTCAACGATTTCGCCGCCGTGTTTGGGCGTCATAATTACTGCAATTTCGTTATTCATCGTAGGGGACGACGTTCTCGGCGTCCCGAGAGTTAAACTGCAATGTTGGTTTTACAACCGTAGAGGCGAACTGTGTTCGCCCGCATGAATTTGCACAATGTCACAGCATTAAGCTGTCGCAGAGCGACTGAGGGAGAGACGATTTTGCGTTAATTTACCGTGATTTATTTGTTTATCCTTTCTCTCCTTCCGTCTTTTGCTTCGCAAAATCCACCTCCCCTAAATGGGAGGCAAGAGCGGGTGCAATCTTCCGGCGCATATCGTAGTGTACGACTTCCCGCAAAATCTTATCTAATTCCAAAAAGCCTTTCGGAAAATTAAAATCCGAGTGACTGAATATAATTAAAAGGAGGATCTGTATGAAGATCTTAAAGAGGCTTTCAGCCCTCATGCTCGCAATGCTCCTGCTCCTTTCGTTTGCCGCCTGCGGCAGCAAGGATGGCGGGGAGGATTCCGACGTTACCGACGCTCCCGAGACGAATTACGAGCGGGAAGTCAAGACCAAAATAGCCGCTCTCAACGGCCCGACAGGCCTCGGTCTCGCCGAGATAAAGGCCGATCGTTCCTATGCCTACGACGTCGAGTATTACTCCGACCCGCAGGAAGTCGGCCCGCTGCTCATCAAGGGCGAGGTCGATATAGCGGCTCTGCCCCTCAACATGGCGGCAAACCTCTATAAAAAGACCGACGGCAAGATAAAAATGCTCGCCATCAACACCCTCGGCGTGCTCCATGTGCTCTCAAAGGATGATTCGATCAAGAGCGTCGCCGACCTCAAGGGCAAGACCGTCTATTCATCGGGTCAGGGCGCAACTCCCGAATATATCGTCAACTACATTCTCCGCAAGAACGGCCTTGAGCCGGGCAAGGATGTGACGATCGAGTATAAGACCGCCCACAATGAGCTTGCCACCCTCGCAGTCGAGGGCAGCGTTGATATCTGCATCCTGCCCGAGCCTTTTGTATCCAAGGTGCTCTCAAAGAACGAGAGCTACAAGCGCGTGCTCGACCTCACCGAGGAGTGGGGCAAGGTCAGCTCCGCAAAGCTCGCCCAGGGCTGCCTTGTGGCAAGAGCCGATTATATCGAGCAGAATCCCGAAATAATCAAGGAATTCATGAGCTTCTATGAGGCCTCGGTCAATTTCGTCAACAATGAGAATAACGCCGGCGCCGTGTTCCTTGCGAAAAACGGCTACTTTGATACGCCCCAGCTTGCGGCGGATACCATTCCGAACTGCAACATCGTATTCATCACCGGCGAGGAAATGAAAAAAACAGCGACGGAGAATTTCACCGTCCTCTTTGAGGCAAACCCCGCTTCCGTCGGAGGGGAGATACCCGCTGATGCGCTCTATTACCTCGGATAAGTCAAAATTGATAAGGATAATTAAAAAAGCAGGAGTCATCGCAGCATGGCTCCTGCTTTGGCAGCTTGCGGCGCTCGCAGTGGGCAGCAGTTTTCTTTTCCCGTCACCGCTGACGGTGCTGCGCCGCCTCGGCGAGCTTTGCGTGACCAAGGAATTTGCGCTCGACTGCCTCGGCTCGCTGGGCAGGATCTCGCTCGGCTGCTTCTCGGGCATAGTGTTCGGCTCTCTGCTCGGCGCGGTCACTGCGTTCTCGAAGCCGCTGTATGATTTCTTCAGCCCGCTGCTCACCGTCATCAAGACCACCCCCGTCGCCTCGTTCATAATCCTGCTGCTCGTCTGGGTCAAGCGCAGCGGAGTGCCCGTCGTGATAGCGTTCCTGATGGTCGTGCCCGTGATGTGGTCGAATGTCTCGGCCGCCGTCGCCGACACCGACAGGCTGCTGCTCGAAGCGGCGAAGGTCTTCCGCCTCAGCAGATTTCAGAAGCTGCGCCATGTCTATATCCCGTGCGCCCTGCCGTCCTTTGCGGCGGGCTGCAAGACCTCGATAGGCTTCTCGTGGAAGGCGGGCATAGCCGCCGAGGTGCTCTCCACACCGCGCAACTCCGTCGGCTCGGAGCTGTATATCGCAAAGATAAATCTCGAATACGCCGATCTTTTTGCCTGGACGGCGGCAGTCATTCTGATGAGCTTCCTTGTCGAGAAAGCGCTCGTGCTGCTGCTCGAGAAGCTGCTGCTGCGCCGAGTTCGGGGCGGGGAGGTAAAGAAATGATAATACTTAAAAATATCTCCAAATCCTACGGCGGCAAGGCGGTGCTCGACAACGTGAATATCGAGATACCGGGCAGCGGCGTTTTCGGCATTTTCGGCGCGTCGGGTCAGGGTAAAACGACCCTTATCCGCCTGCTCTGCGGGCTTGAGAAGCCCGACGGCGGCGAAATAATCGGCTCGGACAGCATGAATTTCTCTGTCGTGTTTCAAGAAGATAGGCTCTTTCCCTCGCTCACGGCTCTAGGCAACGTCAGCCTCGTCTCGGACGAAACGACGGCGCGGCGGCTGCTCGATCTGGTCGGACTTCACGGCAGCGAGGATAAATACCCCGATGAGCTCAGCGGCGGCATGAGCCGCAGAGTGGCTATCGCCCGCGCCCTTGCCTACGGCGGCGACGCTCTGATCCTCGACGAGCCGTTCAAGGGGCTTGAAGCCGAACTGAAAGAGCATATCGGCAAGCTGATAAGTGAATATGCACAAACCAAGCCCGTTATTATTGTGACACATGACGAATATGGTAAATCGCTTACAAAAAATTCTGTCATTTTATCGTAGTTTTTGTACGGTATATAAAATTTAACTCTTGCATTTCCTTCTATTTTATACTATACTTATTAGCGAACGGCCCGATCAGGGCGCTTAAATCAATTATAATTTTTGGAGGCAATAATCATGGCAAAGAAACTTATCGCCATCGTCATGGCACTTGCTCTCGTCCTCTCCTTCGCTGCCTGCGGCGGCAAAGGCGACGACACCACCACCGCTCCCGAAACCACCACCGATCCGTTTGACGCTTTCGGTGAGGAGACTACCGCTGCTCCCGCAGAGGATCCCTCCGCGACCGACGCTTCCGCCCCCGTTGCAGACGACACGACCGCAGCCCCCGCTGCCGCTACCACCGCTGCCGCAGCTAAGGCTCCCCAGACTAAGGAAGAGATCGTTGCTTACTTCAACACCGCTATCAACGCAGCCAAAAAGAGCTCAAAGAGCATCACTTCCAATTATATGGAGCACTCTGTTGCGGGTGAAATCACTGGTATACCCTCAGCTCTTGACTCTGTCGGTCAGAAGCTCATAAAGGATAACATGGGCAGAGACGACAAAAAGACCAATGTTACCTGGACTTCCGCTGCAGATAAAAATGCTAACTTCCCTGTTGAAGGTGAAACATGGGCAAGCAAGCTCACCGCAGCGGATGTTAAGGATGCAGCTCTCAAGGAGTCGAACGGTAAATATATGATCCGTCTTACCACCGTTGCCGACGGCAAATCCTCCTCTCACGATCATGGCACAGGTCATGCTCCGAAGGCGTTTAATGTTGTCCTTCCCGGTATAATCGACGGTTATATCCCCAGCATCGCTAAGAGCCTGTTCCGTGTTGGCACCGTTTCTACATCTTATCCTTCAAGCACCGTTACCGTCACCGTTGACGCTGCTACCGGTCATGTCCTGAGCGCAAAGTACGAGCTGTTTTGGACTCTTTATATTCCCCTCAGCGGCAATGACGTCGTTCTTCCTTTCAAGACCGTAAACGACTACACCATCAATTGGTAACATAAAACAAACTGCGGGGCGTGCCAAGCACGCCCCTTTTGCAATTGCCCGCGCGAACACGCAATGCCTCAAGCATTGAATTTTTATGGCTCCCTTGTGTAAAGGAGCTGCCGCAGAGCGACTGAGGGTTTGTCGGGTATTTGCTAAAAGTAAAATTTTGTTGATAGAATAACAGAAAAATTTCAACTCAATCGTAGGGGACGGCGTCCTCGACGTCCCACGAAACGACTGCAAATGTAAAATCATCATCGTAGGGGCGAACTGTGTTCGCCCGCAACATAAAAAACAAAGGAGTTTACCCATGAAGAAAGAAGTTCTCGTTGAAACATCCGCCCGCCACGTCCATGTCAGCCGCGAGGCTCTCGATATTCTCTTCGGCGAAGGCTATGAGCTGACCAAAAAGAAGGATCTCTCCCAGCCCGGCCAGTTCTCCTGCGAAGAGAGAGTAGCCGTCGTCGGCTCCAAGAGCAGCTTCCCCGCCGTCTCCATCCTCGGCCCCATCCGCCCCGCAACTCAGGTCGAGCTTTCGCTCACCGACGCCCGCTCGATAGGCGTTACCGCACCCGTCAGGGAGAGCGGCGATATCGAGGGCAGCGGCTCCTGCAAGCTGGTCGGCCCCAAGGGCGAGCTTGAGATCGAGTGCGGCGTCATCGCCGCCAAGAGGCACATCCACGCCACCCCAGAGGACGCCGAGAAATACGGCCTTGAGGATAAGCAGATCGTCTCCGTCAAGATCGACTCCAACGGCAGAAAGCTCATCTTTGACGACGTCGTCGTCAGAGTCAGCCCCAAATTCGCGCTCGCAATGCACATCGACACCGACGAATCCAACGCCGCTGCCGCCACCCCCGGCCTCATGGGCGAAATTCTTTAATTTCATCTTAATACATAAAACGCACCCGCAGGAGCTTTCGTGCCCCGACGGGTGCGTGTTTTTTACTCTGCCTCAATTTGCTCCGGCTCCTCCGCCTCGACCATCTCGTGCAGCATCGGCGGGCGGAACATTCTGAACGCCTGCTTCTTGACCGAGATCGTCATATCGCCGTTGTCGCCGCCGTATTCGCCGTCGAGCGTCCACGGCAGTTTGGAGCCGTCGAGGGTCTTGACCTCGATATGCGAGCCTTGATAGAGGTGGATGAACCGCTTGTCAAAGTCCTTTTTCAGCACGCTGGTACACACATCGACCCAGTTCTTTAACGTGCCGGGGTTCTTGACGATGAACACCTCGAATCTGCCGTCGTTAAGGCAGACCTGATCGTTGCTGAGCTTGATGATTCCGCCTACGGTGAAGGAATTCGAGATAGAGCCGAAAACGAATTCATCCTCTATGACCTTGCCGTCTATGACAAAGCGCATCGGGATCTCTCTGATATCCTTTACCGTCTTTGTCGCCTCGAGATAATAGGCGAGCTTGCCGATCTTATTTTTCAATTTCTGATCCGCCTTGTAGGCGCAGGCGGTGAAAGCGCCGAAGGACGCCACATATGTAAAGTACCTCTCGCCGAAAAGCCCGATATCGTAGGGGAGCGCCTCGGAGCTGACGATGAGCTGCGCCGCCTTGATGGGGTTGGTCGGCAGACCGAGGGTGTGGGCAATGTCGTTGGTCGTGCCGGCGGGAATGAAGCCTATCTCGGGCCTTTTCTCAAGAGCCATCAGCCCGTTGAGCGTCTCGCAGAATGTGCCGTCGCCGCCCCTGCAAACCACCGTGTCATATTTGCCGCCGAATTCACGGGCAAACCGCGTTGCGTCGCCCGAGCCCGTGGTGTTCATAACGGTGATATTGTACCCGTGGCGGTTAAAGATATTCGTGACCTCGAGCAAATCGTCGCTGTATCTCTTTTTGCCCGAGCGGGGGTTGACTATCATCAGCATCTGCTTTTCCATTCTCTCGCCTGCTTTCATAGGTGATAAAAGAAATTATATCACCTTTTTCCTCATTGTTCAAGCATGGCGGCGGCAGCATTTTTCGCACAAAAAGCCCCTTTTGCCCAAAATCATTTCTCCCTGTATCCGTAAATTCTGAAATCCAAGCACTAAAAGGCTCCCTTGTGTAAAGGAAGCCATGAGCAACTGCAATCTTTGAACGACATTGTAGGGGAAGGCATCCTCGACGTCCCATACGATCGGTTTTCCCCTTTCAACGGGCAAAGCCTGTTATATATGCGAAAAACCGCCGGTCGGTCGCCCGATCAGCGGTTTATGATTATTCAAGCTCGAATGCGCCGGTATAGAGCTGATAATAAACGCCCTTTTCGGCTATCAGCTTCTCGTGGTCGCCGCGCTCGATTATCCTGCCGTGGTCGAGCACCATTATCACATCCGAATTCATTACCGTCGAGAGGCGGTGGGCGATGACGAATACCGTCCTGCCCTCCATCAGCTTATCCATGCCCCTCTGGACTATCGCCTCCGTCCTCGTGTCTATCGAGGAGGTCGCTTCGTCAAGGATCATCACGGGCGGGTCGGCGACGGCTGCCCTTGCTATCGCTATCAGCTGGCGCTGACCCTGTGAGAGGTTCGCGCCGTTGTTGCTCAGCTCCGTTTTGTAGCCCGAGGGCAGTCGGGTGATGAAATCGTCCGCGCCCGCGAGCTTCGCCGCCTCAATGCATTCCTCGTCCGTTGCGTCCAGCCTGCCGTAGCGGATATTCTCCATCACCGAGCCGGTGAAGAGGTTAGTCTCCTGCAAAACGATGCCGAGGGAGCGGCGCAGGTCGGATTTCTTTATCTTGTTGATATTTATGCCGTCATAGCGGATCTTGCCGTCGGCGATATCGTAAAATCGGTTGATAAGATTCGTTATTGTGGTCTTGCCCGCGCCCGTTGCGCCGACGAACGCCACCTTCTGACCCGGTTCGGCGTAAACGGTCACGTCGTGGAGCACCTCCTTGCCCTTTTCGTAGGCAAAATCGACGTCAAAGAGCCTCACGTCGCCTCGGAGCGGGGTGTAGGTCAGCGTGCCGTCACCGTGCGGATGCTTCCACGCCCATCTGCCGGTGCGTTCGCTCGTCTCGGTCAGCTCGCCGTTCTCCTCCTTGGCGTTGACGAGGGTCACATAGCCGTCGTCCGTCTCGGGCTGCTGATCCATCAGCGAGAATATCCTCTGCGCACCCGCCATCGCCATGACTATGGCGTTGACCTGCTGCGAGACCTGGTTGATGTTGCCGGTGAATTGCTTGGTCATATTGAGGAACGGCACGATGATGCTGATGCTGAACGCCATGCCCGAAATGCTGAAATTCTTAGCGCCGAGGGTCAGGAAAAGCCCGCCCGCCGTCGCAATAAGCACATAGAGCACGTTGCCGATATTCATGATTATCGGGCCGAGGGTGTTGGCGTAGGCGTGCGCCTTGCGGCTGTCCTCATAGAGCGCCTCGTTTATCTTGTCGAAGTCCTCGGTCGCCGCCTCCTCATGGCAGAATACCTTGATGACCTTCTGACCGTTCATCATCTCCTGGATGAAGCCCTCCGCCTTGCCGAGTGAAGCCTGCTGGCGCACGAAGTATTTCGCCGAGCCGCCGCCGACCTTCTTTGAAACAAGGGTCATGGCGACAACGCCGACAAGCAGCAGCATCGTCATCCAAATGCTGTAGTAGAGCATGATGAAGAACACGACCATTACAACAATGCCCGACGAAATGAGGGCGGGGAGCGCCTGAGAAACGAGCTGGCGGAGCGTGTCGATATCGTTGGTGTAGTAGCTCATAATGTCGCCGTGCTTGTTCGTGTCAAAATATTTGATGGGCAGATTCTGCATCCCGTCAAACATCTTGCGGCGCAGCTTGCAAAGGAAGCCCTGGGTGATATACGCCATGAGCTGCTCTCTGACGGTCATCAGGATTATCGCCGCGAGATAGAGCGCCACAAGCACCGCTATCATCGGGAATATCTCTTTGCTTGCCGCCGACCAGTCGCCGACTTTGTACCATTTTTCGATCACTGCGATAACTTTCTGAGTGAATACGGCGGGGATCGCCGAGGCCGCCGCGGTGAGGATAATACATACCGTCACCACGGGCACGAGCACGGGGTAGCAGCTTATCAGCAGCTTTATCACCCTGCCGAGCACGCCTTTTGCCGGTTTAGGCTTATTCATCGCGCTCACCTCCGTTCGTCTGCTGCTCATAAACCTCACGGTAGATTTCGCTCGAGCCGAGCAGCTCCTCGTGCTTGCCGAGCGCTGCTATCCTACCGTTCTCCATAACAACTATCAGGTCGGCCTCCTGCACGGAAGCGATGCGCTGGGCAATGATTATCTTGGTCGTTTCGGGTATATATTCCTTGAATCCCGCCCGTATCAGAGCGTCCGTCTTGGTATCGACGGCGCTTGTCGAGTCGTCAAGGATAAGGATCTTCGGCTTCTTGAGCAGTGCGCGGGCAATGCAGAGTCTCTGCTTCTGGCCGCCCGAGACGTTCGTGCCGCCCTGCTCGATATGCGTGTCGTAGCCGTCGGGGAACGACCTTACGAAATCGTCCGCCTGGGCGAGCCTACACGCCTCAATTATCTCGTCGTCGGTCGCGTTCTCGTTGCCCCAGCGCAGATTTTCCTTTATCGTGCCGGAGAAGAGCAGGTTCTTTTGCAGCACCATCGCCACCGCTTCACGCAGCGACTCGATATCGTAGTTCCTGACGTCTACGCCGCCCACGCGCACGCTGCCTGCGGTCACGTCGTAGAGCCTCGGGATAAGCTGCACGAGCGTAGTCTTGCTCGAGCCGGTGCCGCCGATAATGCCGACGGTCATGCCGGAGCGGATATGCAGGTCGACATTCTCGAGCGCATCTCTCTCGGCTTTCTTTGAATATTTGAAGCTCACGGAGTCGAAGTCCACGGAACCGTCGGCTACGGAGAATACGGGATTCTCGGGGTTGCGGAGCGCAGGCTCCTCGCCGAGCACCTCGCCTATACGCTTAAAGGACTCGGAGGACATTGTAAGGATAACGTATATCATCGAGAGCATCATCAGCGACATGAGTATCTGCACGCCGTAGGTCAGCATCGCCGAGATCTGGCCGACGTCGACCAGCGTGCCGCCGCTCGTTATCGTCATCTTTGAGCCGACGATGAGCACGAACACCATGTTGAAATTCAAGCAGAACTGCATCAGCGGCGCATTGAGCGCAACTATCCTCTCCGCGTGGGTGAAATCCTTGCGGATATCTTCCGAAGCGGCGCCGAATTTCTTCTTCTCGTATTCCTCACGCGAGAAGCCCTTGACCACTCGCATGGCGCGCACATTCTCCTCGACGGATTCATTCAGACGGTCGTACTTTCTGAATACGCTGCGGAATGCGGGCATGGCCTTGCGGCTGATGAGCAAAAGCCCGAAAGCCAGCACAGGGATGACGACGACGAAGGCCGTCGCAAGCGCGC
>ERZ1504259.504-NODE-504-length-12141-cov-4.498097_pt1 | contig 12141 bp, 10 predicted proteins | sample MGYA00571880_ERZ1504259 | MGnify/ENA primary metagenome ERZ1504259 (study PRJEB39906, sample SAMEA3182086) | gut metagenome | biome: human; feature: gut; material: Stool; isolation source: human stools | place: Canada | collected 2013-01-21 ... | reverse complement strand
GAGCACGTCCGTGCCGGACGGCGCGGCGGTCTCCGGCTCCGGCGCGCCGGCGGGGAGCAGAGCAGCCTCCAGCACGCGGTCGGCGGTGGAGACGGTGATGAACTGCAGTGCCTGCCGCACGGTCTGGTCGATCTCCTCAAGATCCTTTTCGTTTTCGGCCGGGATGATGACGGTCCGCACGCCGTGGCGCAGGGCGGCCATGGTCTTTTCCTTGAGTCCGCCGATCGCCAGCACGCGGCCGCGGATGGAGATCTCGCCCGTCATGGCGACGTCGCGCCGCACGGGGCGGTTTGTCAGCGCCGAGACGATGGCAGTGCAGATCGTGATGCCCGCGGACGGGCCGTCCTTGGGCACGGCGCCCTCGGGGAAGTGGACGTGGATGTCGTTCGTCTTATAGAAATCCGGGGCGAGGCCCAGCTCCTTCGCGCGCGAGCGGATATAGCTCATGGCGGCGAAGGCGGATTCCTTCATCACGTCGCCGAGATTGCCGGTCAGCTCGAGCTTGCCGGTGCCAGGCACGACGTTGACCTCGACCTCGAGCGTCGTGCCGCCGACGGCGGTCCATGCCAGACCGGTCACAAGGCCGATCTGGTCGCCCACGGTATTGGCCTCCGGCAGGTACTTGCGCACGCCGAGGAAGGCCTCGAGATTGCCGCCGGTGACGGTGATGCGCTTGGGCGGCTCGGCAGAGACGAAGCGCATGGCGCATTTGCGGCACAGCGCGGCCAGCTGCCGCTCGAGATTGCGCACGCCGGACTCGCGGGTATAGCCCGCGATGATCTCGCGGATGGCGTCGTCGGAGACGCGCACCTGCGTGCGCTTCATGCCGTGCTGCTTGAGCTGCTTGGGCAGCAGATGCTGCTTGGCGATCTGCAGCTTTTCCTCATCCGTGTATGAGCCAAGCTCGATGACCTCCATCCGGTCGAGCAGGGCCCGGGGGATGGTGTCGGTCGTGTTGGCGGTGGTGATGAACATGCAGTGGGAGAGGTCGAACGGGACCTCGATATAGTGGTCGCGGAAGCTGGAATTCTGCGCGGAATCGAGCACCTCCAGCAGGGCCGACGAGGGATCGCCCTTGTAGTCGCTGCCGAGCTTGTCGATCTCGTCGAGCAGCAGCAGGGCGTTTTTGCTCTTGGCCTGGATGAGGGCCGTCATGATGCGGCCGGGCATGGCGCCGATATAGGTCTTGCGGTGGCCGCGGATCTCGGCCTCATCCCGCACGCCGCCGAGCGAGAGCCGCGCGAGATGGCGGTTCAGCGCGCGTGCGATCGAGATGGCGACGGACGTCTTGCCCACGCCCGGCGGGCCGACCAGGCAGAGGATCTGCCCCGGCAGCTCCGGCGCGAGCTGCCGCACGGCCAGCGTCTCGAGAATGCGCTTTTTGACCGGCTCGAGGCCGAAATGATCCTCGTCGAGGATCTTCGCGGCGGACTTGACATCCAGCCGCTCCTTCGTCTCCTTGTTCCACGGCAGGTCGAGGATGGTATCAAGGTAATTGCGCAGCACGGCGGCCTCGGCCGAGCCCGCCTGCTGGCGCGCGAAGCGTGAGACCTCGCGCAGGAGCTTTTCCTCGGTCTCCTTGGGCAGCTTCAGGGCCTGGATCCTGGCGCGGTAGCTGTCAGCGTCGTTGTCGTCGTCTTCGCCGAGCTCCTCGCGGATGACGTGCAGCTGCTCGCGCAGGTAATAATCCCGCTGGTTCTGGTTGACGTTCTGCTGCACCTGATCGTTGATCTCACTCTCGAGGCGCAGGATATCGAGCTCCTTCGCCATCGTGCGCACGCACAGCTCCAGCCGGTGCACGGGCGGCAGCGTCTCAAGGATCTTCTGCTTGTCCTCATAGCCGAAGGTGGCGTTCTGGGCGATGAAATCGGCCAGCTCGCCCGCGTCGTCGCCGGCGGAGCCCTGCAGCAGGTTTTCCTGCCCGGATTTGACGGCGAGGTCGATGAACTGCTCAAACAGCTGATGCGCCTGCCGCACGAGCGCCTGCGTGCGCGGCACGGACGCGTTGTAGCCCGGCACGTCCAGCTCCATCGCGCGGGCGAAGAAGTAGGGCTCGGAATGGATCATGTCGGTCAGCTGGGCGCGGTATTTGCCCTCGACCAGGATGCGCATATTGTCGCCCGGCAGCCGCAGGATCTGGCGGACATAGGCGACGGTGCCGATCTGGTACAGATCGGCCTTTTTCGGCTCGTCGCACTGCACGTCGCGCTGGGCAACGAGGAAGATCATCTGGTCGCCGCGCATGGCTTCTTCCACGGCGCGCGCGGACTTGCTCCGGCCGACGTCAAAATGCGTCACGCAGCCGGGAAACACCACGATCCCGCGCAGCGGCAGGACCGGCAGGCAGGTCAGGGGCTTATATTCACTCATGGATGTTCTCTCCTTTCGTGGAGAATAAAAATACGCAGGAAGGGAGCGTGCGCTCCCTTCCTGGTTCTTGTGTTACAGCGTAACGCCTGCGTTCTTGATCGGAGCGCGGGGCTTCGAGGCGTCGCGGGTGATCTGCGGGGCTTCTCCATTGCGCACGCAGCGCTCGGTGATGCAGACGGACTGGATGGTGGGGTCGGACGGGATCTCGTACATGATCTTCGTCATGATCTCCTCCATGATGGCCCGCAGGCCGCGGGCGCCGATCTGGCGTTCGATGGCCTTTTCGGCAATGGCCTCCAGCGCGCCCTTTTCGAAGCTCAGCTCGACCTGATCGTAGGCCAGCAGCTTGTGGTACTGCTTGCAGAGCGCGTTTTTCGGCTCGGTCAGGATGCGGACGAGATCGTCCTTGCCCAGTCCCTGCAGCGAGGTGATGACCGGCAGACGGCCGACCAGCTCGGGGATGATTCCGAATTTCAGAAGATCGTGCGGCTGGACCAGCTGGAAGAGCTTGCCGACGTTGTGGTCGCCCTTGCTCTTGACCGTGGAGTTGAAGCCGACGGCGGAGGTATCGGTGCGCTGCTCGATGATCTTGTCGAGCCCGTCGAACGCGCCGCCGCAGATGAAGAGGATGTTGGTCGTATCGACCTGGATGAACTCCTGCTGCGGGTGCTTGCGTCCGCCCTGCGGCGGGACGTTGGCGACCGTACCCTCGACGATCTTCAAAAGCGCCTGCTGCACGCCCTCGCCGGATACGTCGCGGGTGATGGACGTGTTTTCGGACTTGCGGGCGATCTTGTCGATCTCGTCGATGTAGATGATGCCGCGCTCGGCCAGCTCGACGTCAAAATCCGCCGCCTGCAGCAGGCGGAGCAGGATGTTCTCGACGTCCTCGCCGACGTAGCCGGCCTCGGTCAGCGTCGTGGCGTCGGCGATGGCGAACGGCACGTTCAGGATCTTGGCCAGCGTCTGGGCGAAGAGGGTCTTGCCGGAGCCGGTGGGGCCGATGAGCAGGATGTTGCTCTTCTGCAGCTCCACATCGGAGTCGTTCTGGAAGTAGATGCGCTTATAGTGGTTGTAGACCGCGACGGATAGGGCGACTTTGGCGTCGTCCTGGCCGATGATATAGCGGTCCATGTAGGTTTTGATCTGCTCCGGCGTCGGGAGCGTATCCGGCAGCTCGAGCTGCTGGGTGTTGACGCCGTTGTGCATCTCATCGCGCAGGATGGACGAGCAGAGCTCGACGCATTCGTTGCAGATGTAGACGTTGGGGCCGGCGATGATCCGGCCGACCTGCTCCTGACGCTTGCCGCAGAAGGAGCAGCGGATGGAGTCTCTTGCCAAGCTGGACTCCTCCTTTCAGGGATTATTGTCTCTTGTAGATGACCTTATCGACCAGACCGTAGGCCTGCGCCTCTTCGGCGGTCATGAAGTTGTCGCGCTCGGTGTCGACCTTGATGGTCTCCAGCGGCTTGCCGGTGTTGGCGGCAAGGATCTCGTTGAGACGCTGCTTGATCTTCAGCATGCGCTCGACCTGGATCTGCATGTCAGTCGCCTGGCCCTGCGTGCCGCCGGAGGGCTGGTGGATCATGATCTCCGCGTTGGGCAGCGCCAGGCGCTTGCCCTTCGTGCCGGAGGACAGCAAGAACGCGCCCATCGAGGCGGCCATGCCCACGCAGATGGTGGACACGTCGCACTTGATGAACTGCATGGTGTCATAGATCGCCATGCCGTCGGTCACACTGCCGCCGGGGGAGTTGATATAAAACTGGATGTCCTTATCGGGATCCTGCGCCTCGAGATAGAGCATCTGCGCCACGATCAGGCTCGCGGTGGTGCTGTTGACCTCTTCGGACAGGATGATGATACGGTCGTTGAGCAGGCGGGAGAAGATATCGTACGACCGCTCGCCGCGGCTGGTCTGTTCAACGACATACGGAACTAAACTCATAGTGGGATTCTCCTTTCAGACGGATGTCAGGTTGACTGTAGGATTCTACCCAACCGGTTGGAGAATTATTCCTCAGCCTTGGGAGCCTCTTCTGCGGGAGCTTCGGCAGCCTCGTCTTCCTTCTTGGCAGATTTCTTGGCGGCCTTCTTTTCCTTTTCCTTCTCGACGGGCTTGGCATTGTCGACGATCAGCTTCACAGCCTTGCGGCCCTTGAGATCGGACTTGACGGCCTCGACGTCGATCATTTCCCTGATCTTGTCCAGCTCCATCTTGTACTGCTCGGCCAGCTTCTTCAGCTCTTCTTCGACTTCCTCGTCGGTCACATCGATGTTCTCCTGATGGACGATCTCGCTCAGCAGGATGTTGCTGCGGACGGTCTGCTCCGCCATCGGGCGCATGGAATCGCGCATGCCCTTGACGTCGCCGCCGATCATCTTGACGTAGTCTTCCATCTTCATGCCCTGGGACTGCAGCTGATAGGCAAACTGCTCGAGGTGCTTGTCGACCTGCTCGTCGATCATGCAGGCGGGGATGTCGCAGGTCATGTTCTTGCCGGCCAGAACGACAGCCTCGTTCTCAAAGTCACGGTCAACAGCTTCCTGACGCTTCTTGGCGAGGTCGGCCTTGATGCTCTTCTTGAGGGCGGCCAGCGTGTCGTATTCGGAGACGTCCTTGGCGAACTCGTCGTCGAGCTCGGGCTTGATGGTCTCCTTGACCTCGTGGATCTTGCACTGGAAGGTCGCGGCCTTGCCGGCCAGCTCCTTGGTGTAGCTCTCGGGGAAGGTGACCTCGACGGCCTTCTCTTCACCGGCCTTCAGGCCGACGAGCTGATCTTCGAAGCCGGGGATGAACGCGCCGGAGCCGAGCGTCAGGGTATAGCCCTCGGCCTTGCCGCCGTCGAAGGGCTTGCCGTCGACAAAGCCTTCAAAGTCCAGAATGACGGTGTCGCCGGTCTTGGCTTCGCGGTCAACGGTCTCGATGCGGGCGTTGCGGTCCTGCATGCGGCCGAGCTCTGCGTCGACTTCGGCCTTGGAGATGGAAACGGTCTCCTTGGGGACCTCGATGCCCTTGTACTCGCCGAGGGTGACCTCGGGGTAGAGCTCAGTGGAAACGGTCAGCACGACGCTGCCGTCTTCGGGGGTCTGCATATCGGTAACGGAGGGCTGGCCGACGGCCTTGAGCTCCTGCTTGACAATGGCAGCTTCGTAGATCTCGGGGAAGATCTCGTTGACGGCGTCTTCATAGAAGACCTGCGAGCCGTACATCCGCTCGACGAACTTGCGCGGGGCCTTGCCCTTGCGGAAGCCGGGGATCATGATATCCTTACGGATCTTGGCATAGGCCTTGTCCAGAGCAGTCTGGAACTCGTCCCTGGCGATCTCGATGGTGACCTTTGCGGCGCCGTTTTCTTTCTCTACGTTTTTGACGTTCATTGTGGTACTTTCCTCCTATGCGGTGCGGCCCATGAAAAAAGCCGATATTCACCATTCTCATTTGAATCCGCTCTATTCTACCAGACTTCGTGCAAGAAATCCACTGTTTTTTCAGGAATTTATCCGAATTCAGAAAAAATTCAAAATCTTTCCGCTCATCCGATCCGCTGCGGCTGAAAATCGACGTGATCGGCCGAGACAAGGCGGTATTCCGTGCCCCGGTACGGCCCCTCCAGCGCCAGCCGGATGGAGTCGGCGTGCAGATGGCCGTAATAGCAGCGCGTCACGCCGTAGGTCTCGAACAAAGCCAGGATCTCCGGGCAGACATAGCCCCGGTAGCGCGGCGGGTAGTGCAGGAAGCAGTATTTTTCCTTCTCTCCCGCCAGCTGCAGCGACCGCTCCAGCCGCCCGAGCTCGCGCCGGAAGATCTTCTCGTCGTGGCTGCCGGCCTTCTGTTCGTCATAGAACCAGCCGCGCGTGCCGCAGAGCGCAAGCTCCCCATAAAAGAAGCAGCTGTTGTTCAGCACGTGAAAATCCGAAAAGCCGTGCTCCGCGCAGAAGCGGTCAAAGGCCTTGAGCGTCGTCCACCAGTAGTCGTGGTTGCCCTTGAGGATGATCTTGCGGCCGGGGATGGCGTTCATGAAGGCAAAATCCTCCGCCGCGTCCTCCAGACTCATTGCCCAGCTGAGATCGCCGAGCAGCACGGTCGTATCCTCCGGCCCGATGACGCGCAGTTTCTCCCGGAGCTTGTCGACATAGCCCTCCCACCGGCCGCCGAAGACGTCCATCGGCTTATCGGCCGGCCCCAGCGACAGGTGCAGATCGCCGATCGCGTACAGGGCCATTACTGCAGAAACTCCGTGACGACGGACTGCATCGCAGTCTTGTCCGCGACTTCGCCGAAGCGCGGGGTCTTGCCCGCGAGACTGGCCAGCGGCAGCGGCGCTTCGCGGCCGGTCACGGCCGTGAGCTGGCCCAGGACCTTCGTGCCGGGCTGATGCTCCGTCACGCCGAGCGCGTCCAGCACGCTCGCGCAGAACTTGAAGGGGCTGGCCGTGGACTCGACGACAGTCAGCGTCCCGTCGCCGGTCTCGGCGCGGTAGCCCTCCAGCACGGTGCAGGCCACAGCGGTATGGGTGTCAAGCAGATAGTTCTTTTCGCGGAAGGTCTTGCCGATCGTCTGCGCGCCCTGCGCGTCAGTGCAGAAGCCGCAGGAGAACTCTGCCTGGACCGCGCGGAACACCCGCTCCGAGACGGTATAGCGGCCGGTCCCGGCGAGCGCCTGCATGTACCCGCGCACCTCCTCGTCCGAGCCCGACAGCAGGTACAAAAGCCGCTCGAGGTTTGACGAGATCAGGATGTCCATCGACGGCGAAGCTGTCTGATAGAATGGGCGGTTGCGGTCATAGGTGCCGGTCCGGATGAAGTCGGTCAGGACGTTATTCTCGTTCGACGCGCAGATGAGCCTGCCGATGGGCACGCCCATCTTCTTCGCGTAGAAGCCGGAGAGGATGTTGCCGAAGTTGCCCGTCGGCACGCAGACGTTGACGGTCTGCCCTTCCTTGATGGCGCCGGAGGCGAGCAGGTCGCAGTACGACGAGACGTAATACACGATCTGCGGCAGGACCCGGCCCCAGTTGATGGAGTTGGCCGAGGAGAGGAAATAGCCGCGGGAGGCGAGCGTCTCGCGCAGCTGCGCATCGGAGAAGATGCGCTTGACGCCGGTCTGCGCGTCGTCAAAGTTGCCGCGCACGGCGCACACGCCGACGTTCCGGCCCTCCTGCGTGACCATCTGGAGCTTCTGGATCTCCGATACGCCGCCGTCGGGGTAGAAGACGAGGATCTTCGTGCGGTCCACGTCCCGGAAGCCCTCGAGCGCGGCCTTGCCGGTGTCGCCGGAGGTGGCGACGAGGATGCAGACGGTCTTCTCCTCGCCGGTCTTTTTGAGCGAGGCCGTCAGCAGATATGGCAGCATCTGCAGGGCCATGTCCTTGAACGCGCACGTCGGCCCGTGCCAGAGCTCCTGGATATAGGTGTTGTCCGCGAGCTGCACGACGGGCGCAGCCGCGGGGGTATCGAATTTGGCGGGGCCATAGGCCTTCTGCGCGAAGCCGAGCAGCTCTTCCTCGGAGAATTCCTCGAGATAGAGCTTCATGATCTTCGCTGCCCGCTCCGGATAGGACAGACGCGCGAGCGCGCGGATGTCCGCCAGGGTCAGCTGCGGAATGGATTCCGGCAGATACAGACCGCCGTCGCGGCTGAGGCCCTCCACGATGGCCTGGCTGGCGGTCAGACGGCGGGAAGAATCCCGGGTACTTACATAATGCATGTTTTCACGACCTTCATCAAAGAATTGCAGAACAGGTTCTGTATGGTTTCCTCGGGATATCCGGCGTCGGCCAGATAGCGCCCGAGGGTCTCATAATCATTCAGCGCGGCAAAGCCCTCCGGCAGCACGCTGCAGCCGTCGAGATCCGCGCCCAGCGCGAGATGCCCCTCGCCGCCAAGATCCAGGAAATGATCGAGATGGCGGCGCAGATCGTCAAACGTCACGCGCGGCCCGTCGGTCAGAAACGGCCCGTAGAGGTTGAGCCCCGCCGTGCCGCCAAGATCGCAGATGGCCTGGAACTGCGCGTCGGTCAGATTGCGCGGGTGCGGGCAGACGGCGAACGAATCGGAGTGGCTGGCCACGATCGGCTTTTCCGCCAGCTCCGCCATGTCCCAGAAGCCCTTTTCGGACAGATGGCTCACGTCCACGAGCATGCCGAGCTTCTGTGCGCGTCGGAAGAAGCGCTTGCCCTTCTCCGTCAGCCCCTCGCCGGTCTGGCAGGAGCCGGACAGGCCGTTCGGCAGGTTCCACACGAGCGAGACCATCCGCACGCCCGCCTCATATGCAAGCTCCAGCAGTCCCTCGTCCTCGCGCACGGCTTCCGCGCCCTCAATGGCGAGAAAGGCGGCGCACTTGCCCGCCTGCATGGCGGCTTCCGCCTCCGGCGCGGTGCGGCAGAGGGTGATCCTGTCTTCGTTTTTGCGCAGCTGTGCCAGAAAATAGTCCAGCGCGCGGGAAAAATGCTCTGTATGTGGCATGCGCGTCTTGATCCACGCGGTGCAGAACGCGAAGAACTGGGCGTAGCCGCCAAGCCCCGCGGCCTTGTCCAGCGACACGGCAAGATCGCTGCTGCGCAGCTGCTTTTCCTGCAGCCAGAGCTCGACCGGCGTGTCGCAGTGGCCGTCAAATACACGGTATAGCATCAGAAAGCGTCCTCCATATGGGTGATCTGCGGGCGGCGGGTCTGTGTGCCCGCGGGCGCGTAGATCTCGATCACGTCGAAGCGCGGCTGCAGCTCCGACTCGTGCTGGGATAAGTACAAAAGCGCGGTGGCGCGCAGCCGCTGCTGCTTGCGGCTGTCGACAAATTCCCGCGCGGCGGCAAAATCCGCCGATTTTCGCAGCTTGACCTCGCAGAAGATGAGATAGTGGCGGTCCGCCGCGATGATATCGATCTCGCCGAGGCGGGTGCGGTAGTTCATGGCCTCGATGCGGAAGCCCTTTTTCCGCAGATACGCCGCGGCCGCTGCCTCGCCCCAGGGGCCGAGCAGATCACGTGCCCGCATAGAATTTTTTTAAAAACGTCTGCCGGTGGATGGGGCAGGGGCCGTATTCCCGCAGCGCCGCATAGTGCCGCTTCGTGCCGTAGCCCTTGTGGACGGCAAAGCCGTACTGCGGGTATTGCTCGTCGTATTGCTCCATCAGCCTATCCCGCGTCACCTTTGCCAGGATCGACGCGGCGGCAATGGAGGCGGACAGGCTGTCGCCCTTCACGATCGTCCGGACGGGCAGGCCGAAGTCTTTGGAGCGGTTACCATCGATGAGCGCCAGCTCCGGCGGCGGGGCCAGCTGCGCCATCGCCCGCTCCATGGCGAGGAAGGTCGCCTGCAGGATGTTGATCTCGTCGATCTCCTGCTCGCTCGCAAACGCGATGCCGTAGCTGACGGCCTCGGCGGTGATGACGCTGCAGAGCTCCCGGCGCTTTTTGTCCGTAAGCTTTTTCGAGTCGTTCAGGCCCGGGATCACCAGCTCCGGCGGCAAGATCACCGCCGCCGCGCAGACCGGCCCGGCCAGCGGCCCGCGCCCGGCCTCATCCACGCCGCAGACCAGCTGAAAGCCGTCCGCGAACGCCTCTTTTTCATAGAGCCACAGATCGATCGGTGTTTCGTGTTTCATGCGTTCTGCTCCTCCGGGCTTTCGAGCGTGAGTCTGCCGAGCTTGCCGCTGCGGTAATCGTCCATCAGCGCCTTCGCCATCCGCTCGGTGTTGACCTCGCCGCCGGAGACGAGATAGCCGCGCTTCCTTCCCGCCAGCTGCAGCAGGTCATAGCCATCCGCGCCCTCCGGCGCTTCGAGCTTGTAGCGCTCGAGCAGCGTCTGGGGGTAGAACTTCGCCAGAAGCTCCATAAAATGGCATGCAAGCGTCTCGGTGTCGATGACGTCCTCTTTGACTGCGCCCGTGTAGGCCAGCCGCATGCCGACCTCCGGGTCTTCGAACTTCGGCCACAGGATGCCCGGCGTGTCCAGAAGCAGCAGCCCCTGGTCGACCGTGATCCACTGCTTGCCGCGCGTGACGCCGGGGCGGTTTTCCGCCTTGGCGCCCTTGCGCCCGGCGACCTGGTTGATGAACGTCGATTTGCCCACGTTCGGGATGCCGACGATCATGAGCTTGAGGGGCCTTCCGACCTGTCCCTTTTCCGCGTAGCGCGCCAGCTTTTCCGCCAGCAGCTCCCGCACGGCCGGCACGAAGCCGGAAATGCCCTTTTTCGTCTTGCAGTCGGTCTGCAGGACGCTGTAACCTTTCGCGCGGAAATGCTCCGCCCAGCGCTTTGTCATGGCGGGATCGGCCATATCGATGCGGTTGAGGATGATCATCCGGGGTTTCGTGCCGCAGATGGCGTCGATGTCCGGGTTGCGGCTGGCAAGCGGGATGCGCGCGTCGAGGATCTCGCACACGGCGTCGACAAGCTTCACGTCCGCCTCGATCATCCGGCGCGTCTTAGTCATGTGGCCCGGATACCACTGGATATTCATCGTTGCTTCGCTGTTTGCTTCCTGTTTCATGATACTGCTCCGAATCTGTGCCAGTCCCGGCCGCCGGTCACGGCGCCGAGTTCGTTGGTCTGCCGCCCCGGGAAGATGACGAGCAGCACCTTGCCGAGCACGGCCTCTTTTTTGACGCAGCCGACGTCGGAAAACCGGCTGTCCTCCGAGTGGTTGCGATTGTCGCCCATGACGAACAGCTCGCCCTCCGGCACGGTGACGGGATAGTCGAGCGCCTTGCCGTATTCGGCGTAGCTCAGATACGTCGGCTCGAAGGTATAGCGCTCGTCGAGCGCCTGCCCGTCGACGTAGACGACGCCGGCGTTGAAATCGATATCGACCGTCTGCCCGCCGACCGCGATGACGCGCTTGACCAGCAGCTCGTCGTTATCCGAGAACGGCGGCGTGTACAAAACCACGATGTCGCCCTGCCTGGCGTTTCGGTAGAGGAAATTGCTCTCCAGCACCAGATAGTCCTTGTCCACGAGCGTCGGATACATCGAGCTGCCGCTGACGCCGTTCACGCGGAAAAAGAACACGAACATCAGCGTGATGACCGCGAGCATCCGCACCAGATCAAATAAGCTCAGATAGGCCTCATAGCCCTTCGGCTCCGGCTGCTTTGCAGGCACCTGCGCCTCGTCCGGCTGCTGCGCGTGCAGGTTCTTGTCTTCCTGTTCCATGCTCCAAAGATCCCCCATTTCGGAAGAAGCGTAAAGATATCAATATTATATACGATTCTGCACAATAAAGAAAGAGGAAAATCGCCTTTTCTTGCGGCAGCAGGGCAGGTGTGCTATACTGGAACAAAAAAGAAAAGGAGGCGGCGGTATGTACCGGATCCTGGTGGTCGAGGACGACCCCGGCATCGCGCAGGCTGTCTGCGCGCATTTGAGGCAGTGGGAGCTGGAGGCGCGGTGCGTGCAGAATTTCCGCGCGGTCATGGACGAATTCACGGCATTCGACCCGCAGCTCGTGCTGCTGGATATCTCGCTCCCGTTTTTCAACGGCTATCACTGGTGCACGCAGATCCGCAGCGTCTCGCGCGTGCCGGTCATGTTCCTCTCGTCCGCGGCGGAGAATATGAACATCGTCATGGCGATGAACATGGGCGCGGACGATTTCATCGCCAAGCCCTTTGACCTCGACGTGCTGACGGCCAAGGTACAGGCGCTTCTGCGCCGGACGTATGACTTTGCCGCGGCCAGCCCGGTGCTCTCGCACCGCGGCGCTGTTTTGCAGACAGGCGACCAGTCGCTGCTCGTGGACGGGGAAAAGCTGCCGCTCAGCAAGAACGAAT
>ERZ1504259.461-NODE-461-length-12602-cov-3.009803_pt1 | contig 12602 bp, 7 predicted proteins | sample MGYA00571880_ERZ1504259 | MGnify/ENA primary metagenome ERZ1504259 (study PRJEB39906, sample SAMEA3182086) | gut metagenome | biome: human; feature: gut; material: Stool; isolation source: human stools | place: Canada | collected 2013-01-21 ... | reverse complement strand
GTCAAAGGATAAATCCGGCTCGGTCACTCCGGTGAAGAAGCTGAACACAATGGGAACCGACGTTCTGAAGCGCAACGGCTTTTACGCTCCCATGGGAGACCTTGAGTTTGACGAGGAACCATCGAGAATCATCGGGGTCTCGACCTCTGACAACGGTGTTTACAGCATGCTCGACCAGCAGAACGGTCACGTTTTCACCTATGACGACAACGGAAATCTGCTTTTCGTTTTCGGAAAGCTCGGAAACGAGAAGAGCAACTTCCAGACGCCCGCCGATATACGCTACAAGGGCGACCAGATTCTTGTGCTGGACAGCGGACTCGGGAAAATTTTTGTTTTCAGTCCGTCATCATACGGCGAGCTTGTCCTTGAGGCTGTCGCCAGCCAGTATAACGGAGAATACGAGGAGGCGTACGGACTGTGGTCGCAGCTCGCGAGCCAAAACACAAATTTCAAATACGCTTTTGTCGGTCTCGGAAACGCAATGCTTGAACAGGGAGAATACGACGCGGCGCTCAAATATTTCAAGTATGCCGAGGATACGGAACGCTATTCCGATACGGTTGAAATAATCCGTAAGCAGAATGTGCAGAAATACTTTCCGGCGATAATGGTAACGGTCATAGTAATAGCTGTTGTCATACTGCTTTACCATATAATCAGGCGTTTCGTAAGATACTATAAGGGCACTTAGTATGAAGTCAGGAGTGAATAAATATGGGTACCATGCTTAAGGAATTACGGTATTCTCTATATTTGACCACGCATCCGTTCAAGGGTTTCTGGGAAATCAAGCACGAAAACAGGGGAAGCCTGCGCACAGCGGTCTTCTGGCTCGCGGCGTATACCTTGCTTTCGGTTCTGTCGGGCTTCTGCACGGCTTATCTTTTCAATCAGGACGGCGGCGTGAATTTCAACGTATATAAAAGCGTAGCGACAACACTCGCGCTGTTTTTCCTCTGGTGCATTTCAAACTGGTGCCTTACGAGCCTTTATGACGGCGAGGGTAAATTTGTGGATATAGTCAAAGCCACAGCCTACGCGCTTATCCCGCTTGTGCTGGTGAATATCATTCTCATTCCCATGAGCTACGCGCTCGTTCTCACCGAGGCTTCATTCTATACCATGCTGACCAATCTTGGTTACGTGTGGATGGCGTTTCTGCTTTTCAGCGGGACACTGGTGACGCACCAGTACACCTTCGGCAAAACGGTGCTTATGATAATATTTATACTTCTCGGAATGTGTATGATGGCGTATATTGCGCTTTTGTTCTTCAATCTGATTCAGCAGATGTCCGGCTTTGTCGTTACTTTCTGGACCGAGCTGAAGCTCAGGATGGGATAGGAAAGGGGGAAGCCGAATGAATATTGCCGGTAAAATTATCCGCAGGGCAGCCGCGGCAGGCTGCGCCGGTATAGTGATTATGCTTTCGGGCTGCACGGACGTGCTTCAGCCGGCCGATTCCGTCAAAAGCTATTATGAGTTCAGCGACAGTCAGTTTGTCAACGATCTCCAGGCAGAGGCGAAAACAGGAGCGTACAAGGCGGCCGAGCACGAAACGCAGGCGCTTGCCTCAATGGAAGAAATGCTGAGCAACGAATATATTTCTCTTTATATGGGGAAATATTACGATATAGCGGTTCTTGATAAGGAAACGGGTAAAATATTCTTCTCGAACCGCGCGATTTACGAGAATCCCGACGAGCTGAGCGACGAGGGCAAGGCGGACGCTTTTTCCCAAGTCTCCATCGAATATTATGACGGCGCGAGCGCCCAGAACACCATGAGCAGCTATCCGGACAGCATAAACGACGACGGAATGAATCAGGTGCGCACGGAGTGCGACGGGGATACACTGAAGGTTACGTACTGCTTCGGTACAGACACGGCGAATCAGAATATATGCTATGTAATGTCAAAGGAAGGGTACGACGAGCTTGAGCAGCGCGCCGACGAGGTGATAAGCGAAGGCAGGCTCGACAGATTTGATTTCGCGAGGTTCCAGCGTCTTTATCAGGCGGTGGTTTACGACGAGCTTGACGACGCGGGCAAATCGGAAAACATAAAAAAATATCCGGGACTTGAAGAACTCGGAACAATATATGTATGCGAGGCCGATTATCTTACGACTGTTCAGCGCACGCTGATGGAGGAGGTGTCCTCGGCGCTGAAAATGGACGCGGACTTTGTGGCGGAGCAGAAAAAGCTCGTAGGCATTGAAAATTCCGCGGGAGCGGTACAGGCGTATTTTGAGATACCGGTTATTTACCGTATCCACGGCAGGGATCTCGTGGCTCAGATTGATACGCCGAATATCGTGCATGTGGAAAACAGCGGCTACTATCTGACAAAGATATATTTGTTAAGCAACTTTTTCGCATCGACGGCGGACGAGGAAGGCTATCTGCTTGTGTCGGACGGCAGCGGCGCGGTTATCGAGAATGACTCGAGAAACGAGAACACCTCGACCCTCACCCAGACCGATCTCCCGTTTTACGGAAGCGATTTCGGGCTTGACCTGTCAAACTCAGCCTCGCTTGCACCGTATTCCGTCTTTCCGGTTTTCGGCATACAGCGGGGCTCCGCAGGGGTTTTTGGAATCGTCGAGAGCGGCGACGCGATGGGCGGCGTGAGAGTCAAAACCGAAAACTCGCTTTCAAAATACAATGCCATATCGCCCTATTTCACCTATTACGCTATGGATATAGCGCAGAACGATATACTCGACCAGCAGGAAAACGTTGTTGCCAACAGGGTTTATTCCAAAAAGAAGCCTGACGCGCCGTATGTGGTGCGCTACCATTTCCTTTACGGCGAAAAATCGGGATATTCGGGTATGGCGGCATACTACCGCGCGTATCTCTGCAGCACCGGCTCGCTGACCGAAAAGGATTCAAAAAGCAGCCCGAGACTGGATCTGAGCTTTATCGGAGCCGTGACAAAGCGCCAGATGATAGGCTTTATTCCGATGAATGTAGAGGTCGCGGCATCAACCTTTGAGAATATACAGCGGTTTGCCGAAGAGCTTGAGAAGGACGGTATAGATGACTTCGATATCACGCTTCAAGGAAGCATAAACGGCGGAATGCAGTTCAGGATACCGCAGAAGCTCAAAATAGAGAAATCCATGGGCGGAGCCGAAGGCTACAAAACGCTCGCGGATTATCTTGAGGACGGCGGAAACAAGCTCTATCTTGACGTTGATTTCACAAAGGTTTACCGCAACGGCAACGGACTTGACACCAGCTCCCAGATCGCCAGGTTCATAAGCAACAATACGGCGGTTCTGAGCGGCTACTCGCCGGCCAACGGCAAGCGCGATCCCGAAAGCAGCGCGCATCTGATAAATCCGCTCAGCTTCGATTACATAATCGGGAAATTCAAGGACGCCGCGGAGGACGTCGGAATAAATGAGATACGGGTTTCGTCAATGGGCTCATACCTTTCCGGAAATTACGATGAAAGGCACGAGCTCACAAGGGAGGACACTAAAAATATTGTCATTTCTTCACTTGAAAATCTACGGGACTCAGGGTATAATTTATTGATAGACGGCGGAAATATTTATACGCTGAAATATGCCGGAGCGGTCACGGATGTGCCGCTGGAATCTTCGGGTATAAGTATTGAAAGCTATACGGTTCCTTTTGTGGGTATGGTTCTGCACGGGTGTGTGGATTACAGCGGTGTCGCGCTGAACCAGCAGGGCAGCTATCAGAATTCGTTTCTTAAAAGCATCGAAAACGGCGCGGGTCTTCATTATATCCTGATGACCGAGGATCCTCTTCTGCTGGCTGACACAAGCTGCTCAAACTACTATTCGGTTTCGGTCGATGAGTGGAAGGAAGAAATTGTATCGGCTTATGAGCAGCTGAGCGATTTCTTTTACGAGGTCAGTGACAGCGCGATAGTGCAGCACAGCACACTTTCCGAGAATGTGGTTCAGGTACGCTATGAAAACGGAAGCAGTGTATTGATAAATTATAACGATCAGCCTGTGACTGTCGGCGAAACGACAATTGACGGAATGGATTACTGCTTGCTGAAATAAACTAATCAAAAGGAATGGGATATGATGAATTTTCGTAAATCCGATCTCCGGAAAAAACACGTCGGAAACCTGATGGACAGAAAAAACCGAGCCGGTTATCTGTTTATCGCTCCGTTTCTTTTCGGAATGCTTTTCATCTTTCTTCCTGCTCTGGCGGAATCTTTCAAATACTCGTTGGAGTTTGCCGCGATAAAATTCAATTATGTCGAGCAGGAGTATATAGGGTTTGAAAATTATGTTGAGGCCGTAACAAACGACACTGATTTTTTACCCATGCTTTACAGCGCCATACGCGGCACGCTGGTTGATCTGGTGGTAATACTGTTTTTCAGCTTTTTCATCGCCAACGTTCTCAACCAGAAGTTTATCGGCAGAGGCGCCGCGAGGACTATTTTCTTCCTTCCCGTGCTTGTGGCAACTGGAATTATAGCCGGAGCAGACGTCAACAATATGGCGACATCGTTTTTCAGCTCGTCGAGCAATACCGGCGAATCTATCTCAACGGCGTTTTCGGGGAACTTCTCCTCCTTCTTTGACCTGAGGTCCCTGCTTGAGTCGGCGAACCTGAACAGCACCCTTACCGGAGTGATAATATACGCGGTGGACAATACTTACAGTGTAGTAAACTCGTCGGGTGTGCAGATACTGATTTTCATATCGGCGCTCCAGTCGATACCCAGTTCGCTTTTTGAGGCCTCAAAGGTGGAGGGCGCGACCAAGTGGGAGGAGTTCTGGAAAATCACTTTCCCGATTCTCACGCCGATGATACTCGTAAATATAGTGTATACTATCATAGACTCCTTTACAAATCCGAAATATGAGATACTGCAGTATATTCTGGACAATTCCTTTACTCACAGCAGGGGAATAGGATATGCCTGCGCGATGTCTTGGATGTTTTTCGTGATTATCCTGCTTTGTCTCGGAATAATCTGCGGGATACTCTCGAAGCGTATTCAGTATCTGGATTAGAAGGGGGGGTTGAAAAATGGATGCATCTGTTAGAACATCGCCGCGGAGCGGCGTGCGGCTGGAACGTTTTAAATCAAAGTATCTGAAGCCCCAGACACTGACCTCGGTTCTGTGGGTGATTGTCAGAGCGATAATTCTTCTCGGTCTGTGCTACATTATTCTTTATCCGTTTTTTATAAAGATAATCAACGCCTTCAAGACCTACTCTGATTTTATCGATCCGACTGTAAGGTTCCTGCCGAAAAATTTTACGTTAGACAATATAAAACATGTAATAAACGAGATGAATTACTGGACCACGCTGAGGAATACGGTTGTAATCTGCCTGATACTCAGCCCGCTGCAGACTCTGGTGTGCGCTGTTACCGGCTACGGCTTCGCGAGATTCCGCTTCAAGCTGCGGGGAATATGCTTTTTCCTTGTCATTTTCTCGCTGATAGTGCCTTCCCAGACGATTCTGCTGCCGCTGTATCTCAAATTCAAAACCTTCCTCGGAGTCTTCAATCTCATAGGAACGCCGTGGCCGCTCGTGATTATGTCACTTACGGGACTCGGAATAAAAAACGGGCTTTACATTTTTATGTTCAGGCAGTTTTTCAGGAATATGCCCAAGGAGCTGGAGGAAGCCTCGTATCTTGACGGCTGCGGCACGGTTAGGACGTTCACGAAAATAATGCTTCCCGCCGCGACCTCAACAATGGTGACGGTATTCCTGCTTTCACTGGCATGGCAGTGGACGGACACGGTTTTCACGCCGAGATTTTTAGATGATATAGATATAATGTCGCGCAATGTCAACGCTCTGATGCAAAGCGCCGGAAAGCCGATAGAGGTGGCGAATTACGTAAATATCGGAGCGGTTCTTGCGGTGATACCGATCGCGTTGGTTTATATAGTATTGCAGAAATTCTTTGTTGAGTCTATTGACCGGGCGGGTATAGTAGGATAATTTTTGAAAAGGCGGAGTAGCTGTGCGGGTTACAAGGAAAGATGTGGCAAGACGGGCCGGAGTTTCGGAGGCGTCGGTCTCCTATGTTCTTAATAAAAGCAGGGGCGTTTCTCCGGAAATCACCAAAAAGGTATGGGATGCGGTAAAGGAGCTGAACTATACGGCGGATATGGTGGCGCGTTCGATGACAAAGAACGAGACGCGTCAGCTCGCCGTTCTGGCGAACGATCTGTCCAACCCGTATTTTGCCGAGATAATAACCGGCTTTGAAAACGCGGCAATCGACAATAATTATCTTGTCAGCATATGCACCGCCCAGCGTGAAATCGAGAATTATATACGCCGCCTTATTGCCCAGAGGATAGACGGGGTTTTCATAGTGGGTATGCCGCCTTTGTCGGACGAAAAATACCATGAAATCATCTTCAATATGGTCGAAGCGGGTATCAGGGTTCTGATAAACGGAATAATACTTAAGGACAGCAAGGAAATATCCCACATTTTCGTAGACCATATGACAGGAATCGACAAAGCGGTTTCTTACCTTAAAAGCATGGGGCACACGCATATCGCGATGGTAAGCACCTTCGGCAGAAACAGCAACTTTGATATACGCGACCGTATGTTCTTCTCGGCGATGGACAAATACCTTCCGGACAGTCCGAAAATTTTTGTGAGCGAAACCGGCATAAGGAATCCGGATATGGATTCGAGCTACTCGCTCACCAAAAGACTTCTGACCGATCACCCCGAAGTGACCGCGGTCATTTGCCTTAACGACCTGATGGCGTACGGCGTTATACAGGCGGCGACGTATTTCAACAAATCGGTTCCCGATGAGCTGTCGGTTATCGGTATGGACGATATATATATATCGAGAAACTTCAATCCTACCGTGACCTCAATCGGCTTTGACAAGCGGGAATACGGAATGATGGCGTTTGAGCTTCTGTATAACCATATAAAGAAGAATATCGTCAAGGATATAGATGTCCGGACCGAGCTTTACATCAGAAGCTCAACCGGACTCGCGCCCGGTCTTAAATAATTACTCGCTGGAGCGGCGCGTTTGATTGACCTTATACGGAAATTTGTCAACGTTTTTTTAAAAAAATGAAAAGTTTTTGTACAAAACACTTGCATTTTTATCATAAATGTGTTATAATGCACTTGTGTTACACGTGTAACACCGCTGATTTTAATTCAAAATATTTTCAGTTACAGGAGGAAATATTATGTTAAAAAGGATTTTAGCTATTGGTGCGGCGTTAGCCGTTCTGCTCACAGTCAGCGCCTGCCGTTCGAGCAAGTCTGCCGAAGACGGAAGCTCGTCCGGTTATACAGGCTCAGACTACACTTATGACGGCAGCTCCGGTTCTTCCGAACAGCAGTCGGGAGACAGCAGCACGACGAGCGGAAGCTCAAACGGCGGACAGACAGGCACAAGCTCTAAACCGACCGCATCGATTCCCAGCAAAACAGGCGGCAACGCGGTCATGGTTGACCCGGGATTTCTTGACGGTATAGATCCTTTTAAGGATCCGGTTTTCAAAGAGCAGGTAACAAATCTCAAGGGCAAGACAATCAAGATCGGAACTTTCTGGCCCAACAACTACAAGTCAAGCAACAGCGACCCTGTGGCTCAGGCGAACGTAAAGGCGATAGCGGCTATTAAGAAGGATTACAACTGCGAAATCAAAATGGTGTATATGGACGCCAACAGCTTTTTAAGCGATGTGGCGACCTCGACCGCCAGCGGAAATATCTACGCTGATATATACGAGATACAGGGCGAGATGGCGGATCTTTATAAGAACGGCTATTTTGCCGATCTCTCAAAAGTGAAGTCGGTAGGTCTCAACACAAACGGCTGGAGCCAGGCTTCCATCGTCAACGCGACCTACAAGAACGTCTGCTACGGCGTCGGTCTTGAGAAATACATAGGATACAGCGTCGTGTATTTCAATAAGGCGCTTGCCTCGAAATATAAGGTCGGCGATCTTTACAGCCTTGTTAACAAGGGCGAGTGGACATGGTCAAAGTTCCGCTCAATATCCGAATCTGTATACAAGCAGTCCAACGGAAAGGTTTACGGCTGCAACGCGACATTTACTCCTTATCTTTTCAATCTGGTATTCGCAAACGGAACCTCTCCGGTTGTTCTGGCGGACGGCATTCCGGTATTCAACGGACTGGATTCAAAATTACTTGAAGCGCTCAACTGGCTGCAGAGCTATTGTAAAGCCGGTCTTTACAATAAGAACAAGAGCGGCGATTATGTCACTGCCATCAACTCGTTTATGGCCGGTGAAAACTTCTTCTATATAGGCGGAAACGGCTCCCCCGATATAAATGACCTTTCCGCCCTTATGGAAGATGACTACGGCATCATACCTTTCCCGAAGGGTGACGGTCAGAAGGACTACACCTGCATACTCATGAATAACCGCTTCTACGGACTTGCGAGCAACAATTCGCAGGTAGAGGACGCGGGCAAGGTACTTGTAGCGCTGGGCAACCGCACCTTTACAAAGGCGGCCAACTGGGACGGTGAGCACGCTTCCTACGTTCGCGATAAGGAATCACTCAAAATGCTCCGCAAGATCCGTTCGTATTCTTCGGTGTTCCGTGTAACGACCACTTCTTTCGAAAAATACGCGGCAGACGCCTGCGTCGATCAGAAAATGACACCTAAGCAGGCAATGGAGTCTATCATAAATTCCGCTCAGGCCGAAATAAACGAGCGCTTCGGCGTCTGATGACCTCAGTTGGAGGATAATAAAATGAGAAAAAGAATATCAGCGTTTTTCTCCGTTCTGGCGGCGATCGTCCTGCTGACGGTTCCCGCCTCAGCGGCATCTTCGGGTTCAACCCTCAAAATCATATGTGCCGATGCGGGGCAGGTAATTTTCACCCCGCCTGGGAGCACCCAGTACGCATATCGCTACGGACCTGCTATCCTGATAGACGGCGACCGCATAGATATATGGGCGTCGGCTCCTCCGCTCGTCTCGAACGGCGTAAGATACGGAAACGACAGTATCGAATACATCCGTTCGACCGACGGCGGAAAAACATGGACCGAATGGAAAACAGTGCTTTATCCTACCCTTAATTCCGAGGATCAGTGGTCTACCTGCGACCCGGGCGCCTTCAAATACGGCGATTACTATTATGTGGGATACACCGGCTCGCCTGAGTTCCGCACTAATCCGGACAAAGAAAAGCAAGTTAATAACTTGTTTATTGCAAGAGCCAAAAATCCGGAAGGACCGTATGAGAAATGGAACGGCAACGGCTGGGGCGGCGATCCTTACGCCATTACGAGGTACAGCGGTGACGGTGTGGGCTGCTCAATGCCTTCCTTCACCGTAAAGGGCGATACGCTCTATATGTACTATGTTGATCAGACTCACCCCGATCAGGACTGGAACAGCGAGGGCAATATATCGGTATCGACGTTTTCCCTTAAGGATCCCAACTGGCCGGGAAACGAGCTGTCAAACAAAATGTGCGAGAATAAGCCGGAGGAAGTAAGATACTGTCCGGATATCGATAAATTTATAGGCTTTCAGCTCAAAGGCGGATGGGATTACGATTCATATGTGGAAATTTACGAGTCGACAGACGGTGTAAACTTCACCAAAACATCTTCGTTCCGCAACAATTTCCCCCATTATGCCCATAATATAGGCATAAGCGGAAACAATCTGGGACAGCTTGATTTAAGCATACAGAATTATATAGGCACTGCCTATACGCCCACAGGCGTGGAGGCGTGGTGGGGACACTGGCATACTCAGCTGATCCCGCTTTATATCCGTGAGGAGCAGCCTTCCTCCACAACCCCGTCACAGCCCTCGGGCAGCACTGACAGCTCTTCCCAGAAGCCGACGACATCGTCTGTCGGAAGCACCGACGGCAAGTCATCCGAAACCGAGGTTTCGGAGCCGCAGAATTCGAATATAGAGTCTACCGTTTCAGACAATAAAGACAAGGATAAGGAAGTAAACAACAAAACCGAGCAGCAGGAAGAAACCTCCTATCTGTGGCTGTATATTGTGATCGGCGCGGTTGTTGTTCTGGCGGGAGCCGGAACGGCGGTATATTTCCTTGTAATAAAAAAGAAACACGTATAACGGACACTTTTGCGGGACGGCTGCCGGCGAGCCGGAGCCGTCTGACCGCAGAAAATGTAAAACACAAGGGGTGATCGGATGGGAAAAACGGAAGAGCTTTTTAAAAATCCAACCGCAGAGTACCGCGGCAAGCCTTTCTGGAGCTGGAACGGCAAGCTCGAGAAATCAGAGCTTTTAAGACAGATAGAGGTATTCAGACAGATGGGCATGGGCGGATATTTCTGCCATTCCAGAATAGGCCTTGAGACCGAATATCTCGGTAACGAATGGTTTGACCTTATAAACTCGTGCGCGGAAAAGGGCGCATCACTCGGAATGGAAACCTGGCTTTACGACGAGGACCGCTGGCCGTCGGGTATCGCCGGAGGAATGGTGACAAAGCACCGTGAGAACCGTATGAAGTTTTTAAGAATGACGGTTCTTGAAAGCTGCGAGGATACCGACCGGACGGACGCGGTCGCCGTTTTCGCGGTAAATCTTGACGGACTTTCTTTTTCCGGCAAGGAACGTATTTCCTCCGGCTCGCAGGCGGGCGGAAGAACCGTTTTAAAGTTTACCGTCGAAGATATGGTTCGCGAGGATTCCTGCAACGGGTATACGTATCTTGATACCATGAAGCGGGAAGCGACGGAATGCTTCATAAAGGAAACGCATGAAAAATACCGCGAACACTGCGGAAAGCATTTCGGAAAGGAAATACTCGGCATTTTTACCGATGAGCCCCACAGAGGAGCGATAATGGCGGGCTTCGGCAACTCGAACCCGGATTCCGAGTACCTTTTGCCCTTTACGGATAAGCTTTTTGATGAGTTTGAGTCGGCTTACGGATATGATTTGCGCGATTTCCTTCCGGAGCTGTATCTGTGGAAGGACGGGGAAAAGGTAAGCCCCGTAAAATGGCAGTATATGGAGCTGACGGAGCGGCTTTTCCTTGAAAATTTCCTCGCTCCGATACATGACTGGTGCCGGAAAAACAATATGCTTTTTACCGGACACCTGCTCCACGAGGACAGCCTGACCGCCCAGACCACTATGATAGGCTCGATAATGCGCGCTTATGAATATATGGACGTCCCGGGAGTTGACGTGCTTACGGAGCACAATTACTGCTTCTGGATCGTAAAGCAGCTTCAATCCGCGGCGAGACAGCTCGGAAAGAATAAAATGTTAAGCGAGCTTTACGGCGTCACCGGCTGGCAGTTTGATTTTGAGTCGCATAAATCGGTGGGCGACTGGCAGGCGCTGTTCGGCATAAATCTGCGCTGTCACCATTTGTCGTGGTACAGCATGCGCGGCGAGGGAAAGCGCGACTATCCTGCGAGCATATCCTATCAGTCGGCGTGGTATCCTTATTATTCGTACGTTGAGGATTATTTCTCGCGCCTTAATGTTTTCCTTGAACAGGGCGAGCCGGTATGTGACCTGCTGGTTCTCAATCCGGTCGAAAGCCTCTGGTGCAGGATATACCCGAAATGGTCGTGGCAGCTCGTGCCTATCGATGAGGAGGTGCGGGAAGCCGAGAGAATGTATGAGGAAACCTTCCGCACGCTCTGCGCCGCCAAAATGGATTTTGACTACGGCGACGAGGATTTTATAAAGCGTATGGGCAGCGTGGAGGAGCTGAACGGAGAAACCGTTTTAAGAATCGGCAAATCGGTTTACAGAAAGGTTCTTGTCACGGGAATGAGCAATATGCGCCGCACGACCCTCGGGCTGCTTAAAGAGTTCGCCGATAAGGGCGGAAGCATTATTGTGGCGGGCAGCCCGCCCCGGTATATCGACGCTGTCGCCTCGGACGAGGCCGCAAAACTTCCGGCGGTTTACACCGCGCGTGAGAATATGGTTCAGGCGCTCGGGATTTCGCCTCAGGCAAGCGTGAAGGACGCCGAAGGCAGGGAAATCGGCGATATATATATTCAGCTCCGCCGCGACGGGGAGAATTTAATCGCCGTGCTGATGAATATAAACCGACTTCAGGCGTATTACGGCGCGAGCGTGGAATTTTCCGCGGGAGGCTTTTGTGAGCGGTGGGATCCGAGAAGCGGTGAGATAAGGCTTCTGGCAAAAGGTGACCGCATATCGTTCAAATATGATTTTGAGCCGTCGGCGGAGCTTTGCCTTGTTATTACGGCAGAGGACAGAAAGCTCGCAGAGGAACCGCAGACCGGAAAGCTGACAGGCACGGTTTCCTTAGGCAGCTCATTTGATTACAGGCTTGACGAGCCTAACGTATGCCTTTTGAATTTCGTCGATTACACGGTTGAAAACGGAGAAACCGTTTTTAATAAGGATATTCTTGAGGCGGACAGGGAAATACGCGATATTTTCGGGCTTCCCCAGCGCGGCGGCCAGATGCTTCAGCCGTGGTTCTCACACGGGAAGAACGACGGTAAAGCCGGCAGAGTAAGGCTGAGCTATTCTTTCCGCGCGGATTATCTGCCTGACGAGCTGTTTCTCGCGGTTGAGTCGCCCGATGACTTTGAAATAG
>ERZ1504259.455-NODE-455-length-12671-cov-4.616915_pt1 | contig 12671 bp, 10 predicted proteins | sample MGYA00571880_ERZ1504259 | MGnify/ENA primary metagenome ERZ1504259 (study PRJEB39906, sample SAMEA3182086) | gut metagenome | biome: human; feature: gut; material: Stool; isolation source: human stools | place: Canada | collected 2013-01-21 ... | reverse complement strand
TGTTTTTGATCTTTATGGTCATTTTGACCGTCATTCCGCTGCTGTACACGGTCTCCGCTTCCTTCAAGACCAACATGGAGATCGCCACGGGCGGTATCAACCTGATCCCGAAGACCTTCACGTTCGACAACTATAAGACTGTCTGGAGCATGAGCGGCACGGGCATTGCCAGCAAGGTGACCTACACCGACTATACCATCAACTCCATCAAGGTCTCCCTGATGACGGTCGTGCTGGTGGTGCTGTTCACGTCGATGTCGGCCTACTGTTTCCAGCGCGGCAATTTCCCCGGTCAGAAGTTCCTGTACTGGCTGTTCATGGCCACCATGTTCATCGGCGCCGGTACGGTCACGATGTTCCCGCTGCTGCGGATCACCACGAAGCTCGGCCTCAACAACCTGCCCGGTCTGGCGCTGGTCCAGTTCGGCACGGCGGGCGCGAGCAACCTCTTTTTGACGATGGGCTATCTCAAGACCATCAGCAAGGAACTGGATGACGCGGCCAAGATCGACGGCTGTTCCTTCTTCTCCACCTGGTGGCGCGTGATCCTGCCGCTGTCCAAGCCGATCCTTGCGACAGTCGCGCTGATGACGTTCCGTGCCTCGTGGAACAACTACCTGCTTCCGAACCTGATGCTCGCCAGAGATCAGGCTGCCACCACCCTCGTGGTCGCGGTCGTGAAGCTGCAGTCCTCCGGCGGCGCCGGCGCGAGCCAGTATAACCTCATGATGGCCGGCACGATGCTTGCAATGCTGCCGATGCTCATCCTGTTCCTGTGCATGAACAAGATGTTCGTCGAGGGCATTACGCAGGGCGCGGTCAAGGGCTGAGTTTTCCGCTGCGCGGAAATGCACGCCGGAGCAATGACGTTCTGTACGAACCGGGCCTTGCCGTACCTGGCAGTACGATGAGGCCCGGTCTGCTTTTTGGATACACCCTACGGCGGACGCACTGCGCAGCGAAAGAAAGCGCGCTGCGCGCGGTTGCGTTTCGCGGGGGCCTGTGCTATCGTTATTGCAGTGAGACCGCGGGTGAAAGGATCTGCGGCAGCGCAACTTTATGAAACAGGAGCGAATCAAATGGCTGAAATTCAACTTTCCGGCGTCAGCATGGTCTATCCGAACGGCACGCAGGCGCTCAAGCAGGTCGACCTGACGGTATCCGATCACGAATTCATCGTGCTGCTGGGGCCGTCCGGCTGCGGAAAAAGCACGCTTTTGCGTCTGATCGCAGGGCTGGAAAAGCCGACGGAGGGGACGCTCCGCTTTGACGGCGAGGATGTGAGCACGCTCGAGCCGATGAAGCGCAACGTTGCGATGGTCTTCCAGTCCTTTGCGCTCTATCCGCATCTGACGGTCTATAAGAACATGGCGTTTCCGCTCAAGAGCATGAAGCTCCCGCAGGAGGAGATCAAGCGCCGCGTGGAGGCGGCGGCAAAGATCCTCGATATCGACTATCTGCTCAACCGCCGCCCGCGCGTGCTGTCCGGCGGCCAGCGCCAGCGCGTGGCGCTGGGGCGGGCGATGGTGCGCGAGCCTGTCGTGTTCCTGCTCGACGAGCCGCTGTCGAACCTCGACGCGAAAATGCGGACAGAACTGCGCGATCAGATCATCCGCCTGCATGAGCGGCTGAAAACGACGTTCGTCTATGTGACGCACGATCAGGCCGAGGCCATGCAGATGGGCGACCGGCTGGCGATCATGGACATGGGCAGGATCGTGCAGACCGGCACGCCGCAGGAAATTTACGACCACCCGAACTCGGTCTATGTGGCGGGCTTTGTCGGTGCGCCGAAGATCAACTTCTTCGCCTCGCACCTGCGGCGCGGAGAGGCCGGCTGGAGCATCCGGCTGCTCGGGAAGACGCTGGAGCTGCCCGCGCAGCGCCTGCCTTTGGACACGGCGGGTGCGGAGAACGGCATGCGCGTGATCCTCGGCGTCCGGCCGGAGGATTTCCGGCTGGATACAAGCAGCGAGCCGATGCTGCAGGCAGAGGCGCTGAACGTGCTGCCGATGGGCGCGGGACTGCATGTGCAGCTCCGCTGCGGCGAGGTACGCTTCCTGATTGTTCTGACGAACCATTCCGGCGTGCAGCCGGGCGATACGCTCGCGCTGCGGGTCGACCCGTGGAATATTCAGGTGTTTGACGCACAGACCGAACGCAATCTGTGCTGTCCTGTCCGGAAGGAGGATGCGCAATGAGAAGATGGTATGAGCCGCGCAGGGACCGGCCGGATCTGGAACGCAGCGCGATCAGAAAACGCGGCTTTGTGGGCTATATGGACATGCTCTGGCGGGAGTTTTTTGAGCTTCTGAAGCTGAATCTCCTGTTCGTGCTCTCCTGCGTGCCCATCATCACGATCCCGGCGGCGCTCACCGCGATGCACCGCATCACGTCGGTGATGGTGCGCGATGAAAACCATTTCCTGTGGCCGGACTACTGGAAGGCCTTCCGGCGCGATTTCTGGAAGAGCCTCGGCGGCGGCGCGGCCATCGCGGCGGTGATGGCGCTGTTCGTTCTGAGCACGGTCTTCTATTATAATCTGATGCAGGTCAACAAGGTCTTTGTCCTGCTGGCGGGCTTCGCCGCGTGCGTGGTGCTGCTGACGCTGTGCGTGAGCTTCTATTTCTTCCCCATGCTCGCAATGGTCGATCTGCCGCTGGGCGCGCTGCTGAAAAACAGCATGGCGCTGGTCTTCGGCAACATCGGCAAGACCCTTCTGGCGCTGCTGCTGTTTGCGCTGCTGATCGGGCTCGGCGTGGGGCTGCTGCCGTATTCGTTCATTTTTGCGGCGCTCATCATGTTCTCGTTCGTCGCGTCGATCACGACGTATTTGACCTACCCGGCCATCGAGGCGCGCGTCATGCGCCGCGAGGAGGGGCATGCGGCGGGCGAATTGTACCAGACGCTCCCGCAGCAGGAGCAGCCGGAGGTGCAGCTTCGCTCGGCAGGGCTCGACGAGCTGCGCTTTGAGGACGACGAGACCGAAGAAAACGCGGAGAACTGACGACTTCCATAAAAAAAGCTGCGCAGAAAAGGGAGGAAACGGAGATGTCCGTCATGAAATGTACCGCCGCGGGCGACGCGATGATCTTCCGGCAGCTGCCGGGACACTATGAGGGCTTTGAAGCGCTGCGGGATTTTATCGCGCAGGGCGAGCTCCGGTTTTTGAATCTGGAGACGACGATCCACAACTTTGAGACCTACGGCGCGGCGCTGTCCGGCGGGAGCTGGTTCTGCGCGGAGCCGCGCGTGCTGGACGGCGTGAAGGAATTCGGCTTCAACATGCTGACCACGGCGAACAACCATGCCATGGACTATTCCCACGCGGGACTGCTGAAGACGCTGGAATACCTGCAGGCGGCGGGGCTGCCCACCTGCGGCACGGGCCGTTCGCTGGCCGAGGCCGCCGCGCCCATCTATCTGGACGCGCCCGGCGGGCGCTATGCCGTGATCGGCGCGTGCTCGACGTTCTATCCCGACGCGATGGCGGGCGAGCAGACGCGCACTATGCCGGGGCGTCCGGGCCTGAACGGCCTCCGGTTCGACACCCGGTATGAGCTGCCGGAGGCGCAGCTCGCGCAGCTGCGCGAGATCGCGGCCGCGCTGGACCTCAACGCTGACCGCGAGCTGGAACGCTCGCAGGGTTATCTCCCCGAGCTGCCCGACGGCGCGGCGGAGTTCGGCACCATGCGCATCGCGCGCGCAGACAAACCGGGCATCCGTACCCGCGTGAACGAGACCGACATGGCCCGCACGGAAAAAATGATCCGCGAGGCGCGCTTCATGGCCGACTATGTGATCATCTCCATCCACTCGCACGAGTGCGCGGGCGCGGTGAAGAGCGAGCCTGCGGAGTTCTGCGTGGAATTTGCGCACCGCTGCATCGACGCAGGCGCGCATGCCGTCGTCGGCACGGGGCCGCACATGCTCCGCCCGATCGAAATCTACAAGGGCTGCCCGATCTTCTATTCGCTGGGCGACTTCATCATCCAGCTGGAGACCGTAAAAAAGGCCCCGGTGGGCTTCTTCGAAAAGCAGGGCATGACCGGCAGCGAGGGACTGGACGAGATGTTTGAAAAGCGTTCGGACCACGGACGAAAGGGCCTGTATTACAGCCGCGTCATGTTTGAGGCGGTCGTCCCGTACTGGGAGGCGGAGGACGGAAAGCTCCGCAAGCTGAAGCTGCTGCCGGTCGAGCTCGGCTTCGGGAAAAAGCGCTCGGTCGGCGGCTGGCCCGCCCCGGACGCGCACAGCGGCATTCTGGAGCGGCTCGCGGAAATGAGCCTGCCCTATGGGACGAAGATCGAGATCGGCAGCGACGGGACCGGAACGGTCCTGCTGTAAAGCGGAGGGAAAAAGTGATGCTGACAAAGGAAATGCTTTCGTACATTGCGGAAAATATCGAGGATATCAAGCGGATCATCCGGGACCTGTGCGCCATTCCCGCGCCCTCGCACCACGAGGAAAAGCGCGCGGAATACTGCAAAGCGTGGTTCCGGGCCAACGGCTTTGAAGACGTGGAGATCGATGAGGCGCTGAACGTCGTGTGCCGGTATCAGGTGACGGACGAGAATGATCTGGTCGTCTTCATGGCGCACACCGACACGGTCTTCCCGGACACCGAGCCGATGCCCTTCCGCGAGGATGAAAAGAAGATGTACGCGCCCGGCGTCTGCGACGATACGGCAAATCTCGCCGTGATGATGGTCAGCGCGCGCTACTTCGTGCAGCGGAGGCTGCGGGCAAAATGCGGCCTTCTGTTTGTGGCGAACTCCTGTGAGGAGGGGCTCGGCAACCTGAAGGGCAGCCGCCGGATCGTACAGGACTACGGCAGCCGCATCCGCGAATTTTACACCTTCGACGGTACGAACCTGCGCCGCGTCGTGACGAGCGCGGTCGGCTCGCACCGCTACCGCGTGACCGTCCGCACCGAGGGCGGACACAGCTACGGCGCGTTCGGGAACCGCAACGCGATCTATTATCTGTCTTCCATCATCAACACCATCTACACCATGAAGGTGCCGCAGAAGGAGGGCGTCAAGACGACCTACAATGTCGGCGTGATCGAGGGCGGAACGTCGGTCAACACCATCGCGCAGGAGGCGTCGATGCTCTGCGAGTACCGCTCGAACGACCGCGAGTGCCTGGAGACCATGCGTGTGTTCTTTGAAAAGACGTTTGAGGCCTACCGCGCGATGGGCGTGGAGGTCGAGGTAACGCTGGTCGGCGACCGCCCGTGCGGCGGCGATGTGCCGCAGGAAAAGCTGGATGCGCTCATTGCGCGCGCGGACAGCGCCGTGCGCGAGCTGTTTGACGCGGAGCCGATCCACGGCCCCAGCTCGACCGACGCCAACATTCCGCTCGCGGCCGGGATCCCGGCCATCTGCGTCAGCGCGGCGGTGGGCCGCGGCTGCCATACGCGGCAGGAGGAGATCGATCTCGATCAGCTGCCGAACGGCGCGAAGCTGTCGATGCGGCTGATGCAGGAATACTTCGAGATCTGAGCGATACACCCAGGGCCGGAATGCGGAGTTTTGCGCTTCCGGCCTGATTTATAATGATGGGATCATGAGGAGGCAACGCCATGCAGACCCAGCTTTATGAGAGACTCGTTGACAAGCACCGCGAGGAGATCCTCGCGGCGGAGGACTATATCTGGCGGCACCCGGAGACGGGCTTCCGCGAGTGGAAGACGACCGCGTATATGCAGGACGTGTTTGAAAAGGTGGGCTATACGCTCGTCAGGGCGGGGGATATCCCCGGCTTCTACACGGATATCGAGACCGGACGGCCCGGCCCGAAGCTGCTCATCATGGCGGAGCTGGACGCGCTGAGCGCGCCGAACCATGTGCAGGCGGTGGACGGCTGCGCCCATGCCTGCGGCCACCACGCGCAGTGCGCGGCCATGGCCGGGATCGCGCTGGCGCTGAAGGAGCCGGGCGCGCTCGACGGCCTGAGCGGGTCGGTCCGGCTGATGTGCGTCCCGGCGGAGGAGCTGATCGAGCTGGATTTCCGCGACGGCCTGCGCCGCGCGGGCGTGATCCACTATCTCGGCGGCAAGACCGAGTTCATGCACCGCGGATACATGGACGGCGTGGATCTGGCGTTTCTATTCCACACCAGCACACGCACCGACTGCGATTTTGACTGCCATTACGGCCAGAACGGCTGCATTGCCAAGACCGTTCGCTATGAAGGCGTCGCGGCCCATGCGGGCGGGAGCCCGGAAAAGGGCGTCAATGCGCTCTATGCCGCGTCGCTCGGCCTGCAGGGCATCAACGCCATCCGCGAGACGCTGCGCGACGGCGATCACATCCGCATCCATCCGATCATGACCGCCGGCGGCGCATGCGTCAACATCATCCCCTGCGAGGCGACGCTGGAATCGTACATCCGCGGCGCGTCGTTCGACGCGATCCTGGACGCGAACCGGAAGGTCGACCGCGCGCTGGCCGCGGGCGCGCTGGCGCTCGGGGCGAAGGTCTCGGTCAGTGACCGGCCCGGCTATGCGCCGCTGGTCAACAGCCCGGAGCTTGTCGAGGCGGCGGGTGAGGCCATGCGGGCGCTGCTCGGCGCGGACCGCGTGAAGATCACAAACGAGTGGACGACGGGCTGCACCGACATGGGCGACGTCAGCTGCATCATGCCGGTCCTGCATCCGCACATCGCGGGCGCGGCCGGAAAGTCGCACGGCGATGACTATCACCTCGTTGACCGCGAGATGGCCTGCGTCAACTCGGCCAAGGGCCAGCTGCTGCTCATGGCGCTGCTGATGGAAAACGGCGCGGCGCGCGCAAAGCAGGTCGTGGAGCGCTATCACGCGCCCTATGAGAGCAAGGCGGCGTATTTTGCCACGCTGGACGCCATCCTGCGCGACCGGGAACTGATCGAGTACCACGAAGATACCGCCCAGATCCGTCTCTGAGTGTGACGCCGCCGGACCACCGGCGGCATTCTTCGGAGCGCATACGACTTTTTTACATCGGAGAGAGAAAAATGGAAAAGACACGCTTCAAAGGCGCCGTATTTGCGACGGCCTCGGCGCTTTTGTACGGACTTGGCGCGGCGCTCATCAAGCTGGCGACAAAGGAGTCCATGTCCGTCGCGACGCTGCTGGTCGGACGCGGAGGCTGCGGCATGCTCCTGCTGCTTCTGGCAGGCTGCATCCGGCGCAAGCCCCCAGCCGTCAAACTGCGCAGTCTGCCGAAGATCGCGCTGTACGGCGTTTTCGGGACGGTGGCGACACAGATCTTTCTGAATCTGGCGTATCTGTATCTGCCGGTCGGAACAGTCACAACGATCCACTTTATGTACCCCGCGCTTGTTGCGGTGATGGAGGCGGTGCTGTTCCGGCAGAAGCTGCCCGGAACGACCATCATCACCCTGGCCGTCCTGACCATCAGCATGGGGCTCCTTCTTGAAAATGTCACGGCGGGCGCGGAGCGCGGCCTCCTGTTTGCTGTGCTGTCCGTCCTTACGTGGACGTTCCAGCTGCTGTACATGGAGCGCTCGGGCATTCTGGAGGAGGAAGACCGGCAGACGCTCACCTTCTATATCTGCCTGCTCATGGCCGTTGTGGGCCTGATCTACGGCGCGCTGACCGCGACGCTGCAGCTTCGGAGCATCCTGACGAATTTCGGGATCATTGCGCTGATCGCCTTCCTGAATAACGTCTGTGCTACGGTCTTCCTGCAATACGGCGTGCAGTATGCCGGGGCGGGGCTGTGCGCGATCCTGAGCGTGTTTGAGCCGCTGGGAAGCATTGTGATCGGCGCGATCCTCCTGCATGAGCAGCTGACGCTCCGCCAGATGCTTTCCTGTGTGCTGATCCTCGGAAGCATCTGCTTCCTGATCGTCAGCAGCGCCCGCCGGGAAAAAGCTGCGGGCCGCATGGAATAGAAAGAATACGAAGCACCGCCGCGGCGGGGCGCACATGCGCTCCGGCTGTGGCGGTGCTTTTGTATTTGGAGCGTATGACCGGTGGACACGCGTGCATTCCCGCACGCAACTTTTACGCAATTTCCGCGCAACTTCACGAAACAACACGCGGTGCGGTGGATTTTCCCGGATGCGGGATTATAATGAAAACAGAAAAATTTCGGGAGGTTTATTCATGATCAAGCTTGATTTCTTGTCTGTTCTCGACGAAAAAGCGCAATTTCTCTACAACTTCTCGGACGGCATCTGGGCGGACCCGGAGACTGCCTTTACCGAATTCCACGCCGCCGGGCGCTATTGCAGCGCGCTGCGCAGCGAGGGCTTCGAGGTCACAGAAAACCTTGCCGGGATCCCCACGGCCTTCTCCGGCCGCTTTGGCTCCGGCCATCCGGTCATCGGCGTGCTGGCGGAATTTGACGCGCTCTCCGGCCTGAGCCAGGAGGGCGGTGTGACGGAAAAGCGTACCGCGGGCGGGGCATGCGGCCACGGCTGCGGACACAACCTGCTCGGCACGGCCAGCCTCGGCGCGGCCATCGCCATCAAGCGCTTTCTGGAGACTCAGAAGTGCCCCGGCACGGTCATCCTCTTCGGCTGCCCCGGCGAGGAGGGCGGCTCCGGCAAGGCGTTCATGGCGCGCGACGGCGTGTTTGACGAGCTGGACGCCGCGCTCTGCTGGCATCCGGACGAGAACACAGGCGTGCGCGTGCAGACCTCGCTCGCAAACTGCCAGGTGCTCTACAAATTCAACGGCAAGGCCGCGCATGCCGGCGCCGAGCCGCATCTGGGCCGCAGTGCGCTGGACGCTGTAGAACTGATGGATATCGGTGCAAACTACCTCCGTGAGCATATGATCGACCAGGCGCGCGTCCACTACGCCATCACCGACGCAGGCGGCTTCAGCCCGAACGTCGTGCAGCCGCACGCGGAGGTCCTCTATCTCATCCGCGCGCCGCGCAGCGCACAGGTCAAGGAGCTGTATGAACGCGTCAACGACATCGCGCGCGGCGCGGCCCTCATGACCGGCACAACGGTCGAGATCGACTTTGTGAAGGCCTGCTCTGATACGATCCTGAACGACACGCTTCAGCGCGTGCTCTATGAAAAAATGGCGCAGATCGGCGTGCCCGAGATCACCGAAGCCGACGAGGCCTTCGCCCGCGAGCTGACTGAAAAGGCGCTGATGGAGTATCCGAAGGCCGATCCGATGCATCCCATCCACGATGAGCTGCTGCCCTACACGGGCCAGATCGAGTATGAATGCGGCTCGACCGATGTCGGCGACGTGAGCTGGGTCTGCCCCACGGTGCAGGCCAAGGCCGCGACGTGGGCCTTCGGCACGCCGTGCCACAGCTGGCAGGCTGTGACGCAGGGCGTCATGCCGCTCGCGCACAAGATGACGCTGTACATCGCAAAATCCCTTGCCGCGATGGGCGCGGAGCTGATGGTCAACGCGGAGCTGCTGGAGCGGGCGAAGCAGGAGCACCGCCGTCTGGTCGGCCCGGAGGGCTATGTATGCCCCATCCCGAAAGGCGTCAAGCCGCGTTCGATGGACTCGCTGCATAAGTAAGGAGGACGCCTGAAATGAAATACGCAAGTCAGATCCCGCGGGAGACCATCGCCCGCCTCGAGGCGATGGCCGCCGAAGATCCTGTGCGCTTCTGCCAGCCGCATCCGTGCCCCGGCGTCTATTCCTCGCGGGAGGAAGAGGAATTCTGGTGCTACAAATGCTGGGGGCACGCGCTGGAGCAGCCCATGCCCGGATCTAACCTCGCGGAGTTTTTCCGGCAGCAGGATCTGCAGTTCCCGCTGCCTGCCGGCTTCCGCGAGGAGCGGCGCATCACCGTCAGCCACGGCTCGGACTGCATGGCAGTGGACTGCATCTGCGATGCGTACACGCCGCACCTGTTCGATTCCATCGCGGACTTCTACCTGACCACCGACCTGCCGACGGCAAATCTGGAATCGACGGTCTATCCCGCCGCGCCCTTCGGCCGCAACCAGCCGAAGGTCCTGCCCGGCCAGACCAGGACAGACTGCAATCCGCGCATGAACACGTCCGCCGGGATGCTGGACCGGTTTGTGAACGCCGGGATCCGCTATTTCTCCACGGCGAATAACCACTGCTATGACTATGACGAGGCGGGTCTGCTCGCAACGCTCGACGAGCTTGACCGCCGCGGCGCGGCGCATTCCGGTACGAACCGCAGTCCGCAGGAGCAGACGCAGGCGCTCGTGCTGGACGTCGGCGGCGTGCGCGTCGCGGAGCTGAGCGCGACCTTCGACCTCAACGACCGCGCATATGAAAAGAAGTGGCTCCTGAATGAGGTGCGCTTCAACGACACCCCGTGCGATTTTACGCTCATCGAACAGCTCATCGCCTCGGCAAAGGCGCAGAAGGCGGACATCATCACGCTGCATGCACACTGGGGCTGGGAATTCGAGCTGTATCCGCACCCCAAGACTGTGGAATACGCGCACAAGCTCGCGGAAATGGGCGTTGATGTGATCGTCGGCACGCATCCGCATGTCTCACAGCCGATGGAAAAGTACACCTATACGCAAAACGGTGAGCAGCGCAGCTGCCTGATCTTCTACTCGCTCGGCGACTTCGTCAGCTTTCACCCGCAGAGCCGCGACAGCCGCATCACCTATGTCCCGCGTTATACGCTCGCAAAGGGGGAGCTGGACGGCAGGCCGAGGACCTTTGTCACCGGCCTGCAGATCCTGCCGGTCTACATCCTGACTGCGGCGGACGCAGAGGAAAACTACGATGTGCGCCTGCTCCGTTTTTCTGACGTGCTGGCGGACAGACCGGATGCAGACGGCGCATACCGCTATCCCCTCTGCGAGTGGGAGCGCGCCGATCTGCCGCGCCTGCATGGAAAGATCCTGCACGGGATCCTCCTTCCGGCGGATCACCGGGAGCTGCTCGTACCATAAAGAGGCGTCTGATGAAGCACATAAAGATCTCCCCGCAGCGGTATCGCTGGGTCATTGTCGCCGCAAGCTTCCTGATGGTCTTTGTCTGTCTCGGCTTCTGCAGCAGCAGTAAAAGCCTCTATCTCGCGGCCATCACCGAGGCCCTCGGCATCAAGCGCAGCCTTTTCTCGATCAATGACAGCTGCCGCTATATCGCAACGGCCGTCGTGAATCTCTTCTTCGGCGCGCTGTGCGCGAGATTCGGCCGCAAACGGCTGATCGCCGCGGGCTTCTCCTGTCTCATCGCGTCCATGCTGCTCTATGCCTATGCGCCGAACATCTATCTGTTTTATCTGGGCGGCGTGCTGCTGGGCCTTGGCCTTGCGTGGACGACAACGACGATGGTCGGCAGCATCGTGCACCGCTGGTGTCCGGCGCACGCCGGAAAGATCATGGGCCTGATCCTCGCGGCAAACGGCGTCGGCGCGGCAGTCGCGACGCAGATCGTCACACCGATCATCTATGCGCCCGGCGACGCCTTCGGCTATCGCAATGCCTATAAGCTCGTGGCGCTGATCCTGGCCGTGACCGCCGGGATCGTCCTCGCGCTCTATCGCGAGCCGCCGGAGAAAATCCCAGAAAGCACGAGCGCAGAAAAAGAACCGCAGCAGGCTGAAAGCGGGCAGAGCACCGCGCGCGGTGCCCGGTTCTATCTGCTCCTTGTCTGCGTCTTCCTGACCGGCTTTATCCTTCAGAGCACGACCGGCGTCAGCGCAGCGCATATGAAGGACGTCGGTCTGGATGCGGGCTATGTTGCCGCGGTCGTGAGCGCGCATGCGCTCAGCCTGACCGTGTGCAAATTCCTGACGGGCGTCATTCACGACCATGCGGGACTTCGGAAGACCGTACTTCTGTGTGACTGCGCGGCGATCACAGTCCTGATCCTTCTTGCAGAGGTCACGGCCACGCCCGCGGGCCGCGTGCTGGCGATGGCCTACGGCATCCTGTCCGCGCTGGCGCTGCCGTTGGAGACGATCATGCTCCCGCTGATCGCGCAGGACCTGTTTCAGGGGCCGCAGTACAACAAGATGCTTGGCATCATCGTATCCGTCAATACGGCCGGCTACGCCGTCGGCACGCCGATCGCCAATCTGACCTTCGACTGTCTCGGCACCTATCAGCCGATGCTGCTGGCCTCCGCATGCGTCATGGCCGGCGTCACGATCTGCATCCAGCAGCTTCTTAAGCGCTGCGCAGCAGAGAAAAGCGCCTGATGGACAAAACAGGATCGTAAGCAAACATGCGGCAGCACCAGAACCATCCGACGCTGCCGCACGTTTTATGCAGCAGAAGATAAAGTCCTTGTTAGCTTCCCGGAAAGCATCGAAAAACACGACTATCTTCATAAAGTGGTGCTTGGCGTTCAAAGCACAGAGGCAGTAAAGAAGGTCAAGGCGTATGACAGCACGATCAAAGTGCTGGGCTTCCTGCCGGACGTGGAAAGCATCTCCGCTTTTGGCGAAACGCAGGCGGACGCTATCCGTCTGATCGAAGGATGGCTGAACGCAGATACCGCGCAGCGTGTCCGTCAATATGGAAAAGAGCTGTGGATCATGACCTGGACCCCGGAAGTCGGCCTCACCACCCCGGAAAACCTCAAAAAGATCCACCCCTTCCGCCCCGACGCCCTCCTGATCAATGACGTGACCACGCTGAGACCATAAATAGCGGGGGAGTGTGCCGCGAAAAATTCATTGGTCTGCAGCGCCTTTTATGCTTCGCATGAAAAGGCATCGCTCACTGTTTGCATG
>ERZ1504259.421-NODE-421-length-13370-cov-3.574465_pt1 | contig 13370 bp, 9 predicted proteins | sample MGYA00571880_ERZ1504259 | MGnify/ENA primary metagenome ERZ1504259 (study PRJEB39906, sample SAMEA3182086) | gut metagenome | biome: human; feature: gut; material: Stool; isolation source: human stools | place: Canada | collected 2013-01-21 ... | reverse complement strand
GCCATTAACCGTCTTGCCGCTGAAGGCGATACCTATCCCGAGTACGGATTTGATATGGCAAATAAGATTTTTGCCCAGTATCCGATTCAGGACGGCGACAATCGCCAGCGTGTAGTCATCATGTTTACGGATGGCTATCCTGCACCGGCTAATACGGACAACTTCAATGTTCAAATGGCGAATAATGCCATCAAGAACGCAAAAAGCTGCAAAGATAACAAGGCCAAGGTTTATACCATTGGTATTTTCGATGGGGCGGACCCGTCTGCCTCGATTGAGAACTACTACCAGAATAATAGGTTGAATCAGGGCGTAGCAGCAAACCGCTATATGCACTTCTCTTCTTCGAACTATCCTTCTGCGACGGCTCTGAACGATGACGGCACAAGAGGCGAAGGCAACTTCTACTTTGCGGCTTCCAACGCAGATGCGCTGAACGATATCTTTGACGCCATCAGCGAAGAAATCAGCACGGACACCACCGAACTCGATGGCTCCGCGACCATCATCGATAACATTCCCGGCAACTTCGCTATCCTGGCAAATGCACAGGGTATCACGCTGACGGTTGCGAACTATAAGGCCGATGGATCGTTTGAAGCCGCCACCACTGCACCTGCAGGCGTAACAGCCAAGCATGAGAATGGCACGGTCACAGTTACTGGTTTTGACTTCTCTGACAACTGGTGCGGTGTTGATCAGGATGGCAAAGCGCACGGCCAGAAGCTCATCATCGAATTCACTATTAAGCACAACAACTACGGCGGCACCCAGCCCACCAACGCCGGTGCCAGCATCAAGGATAAAGAGGGCAAAGAAGTCATCAAGGTCGATGACCCCACCGTCCCGGTCACCATTTCGAAACCTGTCGATATCTTTGCGTCTGCAATCGAAAAGACCTACGACGGCACCGGCTTTGATATCCTCAACAAGGTAGCCGAGAAGGCAAACAGCCTTGCGGACGGCACGAAGAACAAGTTCGTCAATATCGAGGTCAAGGTAAAGGTCGATAGCACGGACTATATCTACACGATTTTGGCGGGCCAGACCGCTGGCACATGGAACCAGGCTGGCACACCGAAGACTAGCCCTAACGTAAAGGCAACAACGCTGGGTACCCCGTTACCATCACCTTCAAAGACGCAGCGCAAGGCTCGAACGCTTCGAACTCTACCAACACAAATGCAAAGTTCAAGATCAACTATGCAGAAGTTACGGTAAAGGCTAACGACGAGACCAAGAAGACCACCGAGCCTGACCCTACCTTTGACGCCACCGTCACCGGCATGGTCAACGGCGAGAAGGCTGAGGACAAGCTGAACTACACGATTTCCCGTACAGATGCAACGGATAACACCGTCGACGATCATAATACGATTACCCCGGCTGGCGATACGTACCAGAACAACTACAAGGTCACCTACGAAACCGGCACACTGACCATCACGAAGGATGACACCACCGCGATCACCGTCACCATCACCGGCAAGCAGGAGACAAAAGAGTACAACGGCCAGACACAGACCGTGACCGGCTTCGACTACACCGTTACAGGTGCTGAAAAGAATGACGTGACTGTCACCCTGAATCAGAGCGGCAAAGACTCGGCGTCCGGCAAGGATGTTACGACTGCGAACGAAGGCAAATACATGATGGGCCTGACCGCGTCTAATTTCAACGTCAGTTCCACCAAGTACAGCAACGTTACGATTACAACCGTCAACGACGGCTGGCTCAAGATTACCCCGATTGCCATCACCCTGAAGTCCGGCAATGCTAGCAAGACCTACGACGGAGCGGCGCTGACCAAGAATGAGGTCACCGTGACTTCTGGCAGCTTTGTCTCGGGTGAAGGCCTGGACTACAATGTCACCGGTAGCCAGACCGAGGTTGGCACCAGCGAGAATATCTATACCTATACCGCGAAAGCTGGAACGACGCTGACCAACTACACGATCACCGAAGAAAAGGGCACCCTCACCGTCACGCTTCCCGACCCGTCCATCCCCACCGTTACCGTCGACTGCATCAACTCCGATGTCAGCCATAGTAACAAGACGGGTATCACTCTCACCGCGGCAACCCAGTATGAACTTGGCGACCCCCAGAAGGTTACAAACGAGATCGCATACACCCGCACAATCACCCTGACCGACGCTGGTAAGGAATACTGCATCGGCGAGTACAACAAAGGCATTGCCGGGCATACCGAAGCAGCTGACAGCACCACCACAATCACCCTGAAGTACAGCAAAGAGGGAAGCGATTGGGCATGGAGAGCCACCCCTGCAAACTTCCTCGTCAACGTGCAGTGCAATACACCGACTGTCAACGTTAACCTCGGCGACTACATCAAGAAGACCCTCACCGGAACCAATTTCCACGATAACTTCAGCGCAGAGTTCAAAGTTGATGTTGCCTATAGCTGTGACAGCAACAATACAGCAGTGGGCAGCGTTACGCTTACAGGTGCAGCTGTAAACACACCGTTCACCTTCTCCAATATCACGCTGAAGCGGGGCTTCTACTATACCTTCAGCGTCACGGAGCAGGAAGCAAATGTCCCCGGCGTCACCTGCGACACGACCACGCATGAGTTCGCACTGAACGTCAAGACTGACGGAACCGTCGAATTCGGCAGCGTCGTAGATCAACAGTTTGTCCCCGCTGGTGCTGAGTCTGACAAGTTCCTCACCATCACCAACACCTACACTGAGCCGACCTACGCGGTCAAGAAGTCCGTTGTCGAGGATCCTTCGATTACTGTCCCGACGGGCGTTGATATGGTGGGTTATCAGTACCCGACAGGCGGCAAGTTCATTGTCGAGAAGACCTACACCGACGATACCATTACCTTCCTGTATGTGATCGAAGTCTCCGGCAAGAATGGTGCTGAAATGACCATTCAGGAGAAAGACGGCGGCAAGTTTATCAGCGTCAACTACTCCACGGAGACCAGAGCAACCATCAACCCGAATGCTGCGCAGGATACCTACACGGTAAAGCTCACAGCGGATGTTGACGCAAGCAACCCGATCAAGCTGTACGCCAAGAAGACCTTCACGAAGGTCGAGGGCAAGTTCCCGACAACGGCCACCAACGCACTGCTCGTCAATGGCGAGGAAGGCCCCAAGGATGACACCACCATCATCGAGCGCGGCAACGCCGTCATCGACTTCAGCAAGATGGTCCAGAAGCACCTGACCGCGACTGGCAACGGCACTGTCAGCGAAGTGACCTTCTACGTTGACGTTGATGGTCGACGCGATGACGCGATTGCTTATGCACTTCCTGAAGTAACGATTCCGGATACTTACAGACTTGTGCTGATGGCAACGTTCAACAGCGTCACCGGCAATGGTTACGACGAAACAAAGCCGTTCGAAGGTGCAATCGCTGTCAACCAGGCAGGCGTGTACATCTTCAAACTGACGGAACGTACAGACGCTGCGCAGACCAGGATCACGTATGATGAAACGGAATACCTGCTTTATGTGAATGTCGAGCCTAAGTCCGATGGTTCGCTTGAAGTGACTAACTGGGACATCGTTGGTTCCAACAATACGGAACTTCGTGCTCCCGAAAAGATCACCTTCCACAACACCATCGACACCGGCAGAGATGATTACATCCCCATCATCATCCCCACCATCATTAACAAGGACACCGGGATGCTGAACAAGACCGACCACTTCGCCTACGTCATCGGCTATCCGGACGGCACCGTCCATCCCAACGGCCAGATCACCCGTGCCGAAGTCGCCACCATCTTCTTCCGCCTCCTGCGTGACGAAGTCCGCGACGGCGCCTTCACCACCTCCAACACCTACTCCGACGTTGCCTACGGCAAGTGGTACAACAACCCCATCTCCACCATGTCCGCCCTCGGCATCATCACCGGCTACCCCGACGGCACCTTCAAGCCCAACAAGCCCATCACCCGTGCCGAGTTCGCCGCCATCGCCGCCCGCTTTGACGAGACCCAGTCCGGCAAGTCCGCCACCTTCTCCGACGTCATCGGCCACTGGGCCGCCAAGGAGATCGGCATCGCCTACTACAACGACTGGATCAAGGGCTACCCCGACGGCACCTTTAAGCCCGACCAGAACATCACCCGCGCCGAAGCCATGACCCTCATCAACCGTGTCCTTGAGCGCAAGCCCGAATCCCCGGCCGACCTGCTCACCAACATGAACAAGTGGACCGACAACATGGATACCTCCAAGTGGTACTACCTCGACGTCCAGGAAGCCACCAACAGCCACGGCTACACCCGCAAGACCTTCAACTACGAGCTCTGGCGCCAGATGCTCCCCGACCCCGACTGGTCCCGCTACGAACGCTGACCCAATCCAAAGCCCCCGGGCATCCGCCCGGGGGCTTTCCCCATAAAAAAAGCCTTCCCTACCAGGGAAGGCTTTTTTGCGTAGGGGATCACCCCACCTGATTCACGATCCCCGCGAACAGCGGCAGGCCGTCGGCGCCAGTGATGGCGAAGAGGAACGGCTCGTCGAGCTTGAACTCCACGATCTCCTCCGGCGGCATCGCGGCAGTCTCGCAGACCGAGAGGATGGTGTACGCCGCGGCCTCGCAGCCGTCCTCGTCGATCTTCACGCGCGCCGCGTGCTTGGCCTCGGTCAGGGCCAGCGGCAGCTGGTTCGCGGTCGTGAGCGGCGTGAAATCCGCCGCGCCGGGCGTCTGCACGTCCGTCATGCCGAGCTGCGCCAGCGCGTCCAGCAGGTCCAGATCCGATGAAACGTCAAATTTCGGCAGGCTGAGGTCGACCTCGGCCTGCTGCGTCTGCGACCAGCTGCCGTTTGCCAGCAGGAAGCCCACCGCGTCCTCACTTTGCAGCAGATCTTCCGGCGTCACGCCCGCGTCCGGCTTCAAAAGCCACATCGACCCGCTGCTGCGCAGCGGAAGCTCCGTCGCCATGAACCCGTCGCCGTAGTACACTGTCCCGGACCGGCTGCTGTGCAGGAACGTCGCGGTCTCGTCGCCCGTGGGCGCGTGGAAGGTCTCCTCCGTGTTCGCGCCCTCGTAGAACTGGTCGCTCCACTGCGCGCTGTAGTAGATCGTCGACACCAGCGCGAGCACGGTCTCGGGCCGCAGCTGCACGCTGCCCGCCTGCTCGGTCAGCAGCCCGCCGGTGTTGTCGTTGAGCCAGCTCTGCAGCTGCTTGTTATAGTCCTCCGAGCCCATTTCCCCGGAAAAGGCCGAGGCGAAAAACTCCTCGCCCAGCTTTTTGAGCGTGTCCTCGTTGTATTCGTACCCGTCCTGCAGCCAGATGGAGTTTGCGAGCAGGCTCGTGACCAGCCCGTCGTTCCAGCTGTTCTCCTGCCAGAGCAGCGCGGCGCGTGTCTGCAGCTCATCCAGCGAATCTTCGCCCAGCGCGTCCAGGATCTGCCCCTGCGTCTGCCCGTCTGTCACCGCCGCCAGCATGGCGAGTGCCAGGTAGACGTTCAGCGGCGAGCACACGCGGTTTTCATCTCCCGCGCCCTGCAGCAGCACCGGGATGCTGCTGGTGAACCAGTGTGCCACGTCGGCTGGATCCACCATGGTCTGCAGCTTCTCCTGCCGGGCCGCCTGCCAGTCGTCATACGCTTTGTCGTAGGCGTCATAGTCGACCGTTCCGTTCTTGACATAGTCCGTTTCCTTCGGATACGGCACCGACGTCACCTCCGGCGGCGCAGCCAGCTGCCCGTCGGCCATCGATGCCTCCGGCAGCGTGATATCGCCGCCCGTCTTCGCCGCGCACGCAGCCATCGACACCACGCACGCCGCCGCCAACACGATCGCAAGAAGTTTTTTCATGTCTGTCGCTCCTTTTTCATTCAGAATTTGTAAGGTCAAGAGAAGGCACAGTCCAAAGGCTCCCTTGCAGGGGAGCTGTCAGCCGCAGGCTGACGGAGAGGTCGTATCTTCCCGGCACAACCTCTCCGTCTCGGCTTCGCCGAGCCACCTCCCCTGAGAGGGGAGGCAGGGGCATATGCCCCAACCAGTCCCTTCCTCTCTACAGACGCAGAAAAACAATAGAAGTTGCGCCCTCTGATTTTATTCAATTTGCCGACTTGCCTTTTTCCATGATTTGTGTAAAATACGAAGTAGAATGAAACCAAAAGGAGGCCGTTTTATGGCTGTCGATACGAAAAAATCCCTGCGCAATCAGGTCCTGTATTCCATCTACGTCCGCAATTACTCCAAAGAGGGCACCTTCGCCGCCGTGCAGGCCGACCTTGACCGCATCAAGGCCCTCGGCACGGATATCATCTGGCTGCTGCCTATCCATCCCACCGGCGAGAAAAACCGCAAGGGGAGCCTCGGCAGCCCATATGCCATCCGTGACTACCGCGCCGTCAACCCCGAGTTCGGCACGCTCGACGATTTCCGCCATCTGGTCGACGCCATCCACGCCCGCGGCATGAAGTGCATCATCGACGTCGTCTATAACCACACCTCGCCCGACTCCTGGCTGGCCGAAAACCACCCCGAGTGGTTCTACCACAAGCCCGACGGCTCGCTCGGCAACCGCTTCGGCGACTGGTGGGACGTAGCGGATCTGGACTACAGCCACCCAGAGCTCTGGGACTACCAGATCGAAACGCTCAAGACCTGGGCCCGCCTCGTCGACGGCTTCCGCTGCGATGTCGCGCCGCTCGTCCCGCTGGAGTTCTGGAAGCGCGCCCGCGCAGAGGTCGCGACCGTCCGTCCCGGCTGCTTCTGGCTGTGCGAATCGGTTGAGCGCGGCTTCCATGTCGCCGCCCGCGCACAGGGCTTTGCGAGCCTGTCCGACGCCGAGCTCTATCAGGCGTTTGACGCCGCCTATGACTACGACGTCTACCCCTACTTCCGCGACTATCTCGAAGGCACCATCACCCTTGCACAGTACGCCGACCGGCTGGACGCCCAGGAATGGCTCTATCCCGACAACTATGTCAAGCTCCGCTTCCTTGAAAATCATGACCGCGCCCGCGCGGCCCACATCCTCCCGGATGAGACCGTGCGCCGCAACTGGACGGCCTTCAACTACTTCCAGCGCGGCCTGACCCTCGTCTACGCCGGGCAGGAGGTCGACGATCCGCACGTGCCGTCCCTGTTTGACAAGGACCCGGTCCATTGGCAGACCGGCCGCGACCAGTCCGACTTCCTCATCCGTCTCGCCGCGATCAAGCGCAACCCCATCTTCGCCGAGGGCAGCTACACCCTCACGGCCCTGCCGCACGACGTGCTGCTGGCCGTCTATGAGCAGAATGGCCGCCGCGTTGCGGGTCTGTTCAGCCTCCGCGGCGCGTCTGCGCTCGTCCGCTTCCCGGCGCCGAACGGCGTTTACCATGACAGCATCACCGGCCGCCCCGTCGAGATCTACGAAAACCAGCTCGCGACCGACGGCCAGCCGCTGATCCTGGAGCTCTGATCCGGATTTCCCGGAACAAACCGGAAAAATCAACGTCTAAATCCATATCAATGAATCAATGAAATGGAGGAACTTCTGATGAAGAAACTGTATAAAAGCAACAATCGTATGATCTGCGGCGTCTGCGCCGGCGTGGCCGAGTATTTCGGCATCGACCCGACGATCGTCCGCCTGATCTGGGCGGCCTTGGCCCTGAGCGGCACAGGCATTCTCCTGTATATCGTCGCCGCCATCGTCATGCCCGAAAACCTGGACGTGATGTAAGCGAGAAAAACAAACCCCGCCCGCTGCAAACGCAGCGGGCGGGGGATTTCTTTTCTCAGGGCAGCGTCCGGATGCAGTCTTTCAGGATCTGCATGAATTTCTCGCGGTCGAGGTGCAGGAGCACGAGGGCGTTCTGCACGCCGAATTTTTTGTCGCTCTGCAGGTCGGTGACGGTCTTGCCGAGCGTGACTGCGCCCTGCGTCTCGACGAACACGCCAGCCATCCGGCCTTCGAACAGCTCCGGGTGCGCCAGATACATCACGGGGCAGGAGTCATGCTGCGCCACGCCGGTGAGTCCGACGGTCTGGATCGTCTTCCACGCGCAGGCGAACAGCTCCTTGACGAGTCCGCCGCAGCGGTTGCCATATCCGGCCATCTCGTCCCAGTCCGCGGGGCGGAGCTCAGCCTGCATCGTCACATCCAGCCCGCACATGACGAGCGGTACGCCGGATTTGAACACGATCTGCGCCGCATCCGGGTCGTCGTAGATGTTGAACTCCGCCGCGGGCGTCACATTGCCGCCGACGGCCGCGCCGCCCATCAGGGCGATGGAGTGCAGAAGTCCGTGCAGGTCCGGATACTTGGTCAGCGCAATGGCCACGTTGGTCAGCGGGCCCGTGGCGACGAGCCGCAGCTCGCCCGGCATCCGCTTTGCCGCGGCGTACAGCGCGTCCCACGCGGGCGTCTGCTCCGGGGCAGTGTCGGGCAGAGGCAGCTGCACGTTTCCGAGGCCGTTTTCGCCGTGGAACGCGCCTGCCACATGCGGCTCGCGCACGAGCGGCCGCTCCGCGCCGGGGTAGACGGGGTAGTCCGCCCCCAGCAGATGCACCACGCGCCGCGTGTTCGGGAACGTGTTGCACAGCAGGCTGTTGCCCGCCACGGCGGACAGGCCGATGATCTGCAGCTCCGGCAGCGCGTGCGCCAGCATGATGGCGACGGTATCGTCCGTACCGGTGTCGCAGTCGATCCAGATGGGAATTTGTTTCGTTGTCATGCCTTTGCCTCCCCATAGAATCCGATGGCCTCGACCAGCAGATCCGCAAAGCGGCCGCGGTCCACGTCCATCAGCACGTCAGCGTTCGGCGCGTGGCCGGAGAAGCCGAGCAGATCGCCCACGGTCGTCCCGCGGCAGTATTCGCCGCCGGTCTCGACCTGGACATACATGGGCCGGATCGTGAAGATCTCCGGATGGATGAGCGCCATGACGGCGCACGGGTCATGCATCGGGGCCCCGGCGTAGCCGATGGACCGGTGGAACTTGTAGAAGAACTCCAGCCACTGCGCCACGATATCGCTCACCGGGTTGCCGAGCGCGCGCACGCGCGCAAAATCCTCCGGCAGGATCAGCGCCTTTTCCGTCACGTCCAGCCCCGCCATCGTGATGGGGACGCCGGAGGTGAAGACGATCTTCGCCGCCTCCGGGTCGACCAGAATGTTGAATTCCGCGGCAGGGGTCCAGTTGCCGGTGGCGATGCCGCCGCCCATGAGGCTGATGCGGGCGATCTTGCCCTTCAGCTCCGGATGCGCCAGCAGCAGCGCCGCGACGTTCGTCTGCGGGCCGGTGGCGACGATGGTGACGGGCTCTTTGGCCTCGCGCAGGACCTTCGCCATCAGCTCCGGCGCGGGAAGCTCGGACGGGGCGAAGGCCGGCTCCGGCAGCGCCGGGCCGTCGAGGCCCGATTCGCCGTGGACCGAGGGCGCGTTCATCACGTCGTTCAGCAGCGGATGCGGGCAGCCCTTGCCGACCGGTGCGTCCAGCCCGATGAGCGTGCAGACGCGCAGGGCGTTGTAGGTGGTTTTTTCGATCGTCTGATTGCCGCAGCACGAGGTCACGGCGAGAATGTCGAGCTCCCGGCTCGCCCGGGCCAGGACCCACGCGATGGCGTCGTCATGGCCGGGGTCGCCGTCGAGGATGACGGGGATCTTTTTCAGTTCGGACATACAAAGCTCCTTACTTGAGCGCCGCGGCGGAATGCAGCTTTTTGGCCCGGCTGCGCCGCACGAGCGAGAAGATGACAAGGCCGATGATCGTCACGGCATAGGGGATGGGGGAGGCGAGGTTCGAGTCCAGGCCGACAGCCGAGAACTTGATGCCGAGCGCCTGCGCAAAGCCGAACACGAGCGAAGACAGCATGCCGCCCAAACATTCGCCGCCGCCCATGGCCTGCGCGGCCAGCGCGATGAAGCCGCGGCCCGCGACCATGTCCAGCGACCAGCCAGCCGCGTAGTACATCGACATGAATGCCCCGCCGAAGCCGCACATGAGGCCCGAGAAGCCGATGGCGATGTACTTGATCTTCAGCACCGACACGCCGACCGAGGAGGCCGCGTTCGGGTTTTCGCCCACCGCGCGGATGTTGAGGCCGAGGCTCGTCTTATAGAGCATCACGCTCGTCAGCGCGCAGCAGAGGAAAGCGATCCACGTCAGCAGATTGTGGCCCGAGAGGATGCCGCCCAAAAACGGGATCTTGCTGATGAGCGGAAGATTGATGTTTGGGATGAGCAGGTTGGAATTGATCAGGCCCGTGGACGAGGCCATGGCCGTGCCCTCGGTCAGGTTTGTGATGACCTTGCAGAGGAACAGCGTGCCGCCCGAGCCCATCATATTGATGGCGATGCCGACGAGCGTGATATCCGTCTTCAGCTGGAAGGCGAAGAAGCCCATCATCAGGCTCATGAGCACGCCGATGGCCAGCGCCGCAAGCAGACCCCAGACCCAGCTGTGCGCGTAATACGACACCAGCGAGCCCGTCAGCGCGGAGAACATCATGAGGCCTTCAAGACCGATGTTGCAGAAGCCAGCCTTTTCGACCACGATGGCCGCCAGCGTCGCAAACAGGATCGGCGCGGAGATGCGGATGATGGAGAAGAAAAACTCCGGCGTCAGCAGCAGCTTCAGAAAATTAAGCATGTTCCGCGCCTCCTTTCTGCGCTTCGAGCGCGGCCTTGGCGGCCAGCTCCTCCTGCGCGGTCTTGACGACCAGCTTCTGGCGGTAGCCGGACAGGAACTGCTCAGCCGCGAAGAACAGGAAGATGACGCCCTGGATGATATCGATCAGCTGCGAGGGCACATTGGCGTAGGTCGCCATCAGCTCGCAGCCCTTCGTCAGATACGCCATGAAGAACGAGGCGAACGGCACGAACCACGGGTTGTTGCCCGCGAGAATGGCGATCGTGATGCCTGTCCAGCCGTAGCCCGGCAGCGAGCTCCACGAGAAGGTCGGGTAGCGGCCGAGCATCTCGATACCGCCGCCGATGCCCGCGAGGAAGCCGCCCAGCACCTGCGACAGAACGATGACCGTCGCGACCTTCATGCCGGAATACTTGGCGAACGCCTGGTTGATGCCGATCATGCGGATGGTGTAGCCCCAGCGGGTATTGTATATGAAAAGCCCGATGAGCACGACGCACGCGATGGCGACGACGAAGCCCCAGGAGAGCTTCGAGCCGTTGTCGATGAGAGGCGCGATCTTGGACGTTTCGAGGAATTCATACGACTGGATCTGGCCCTTGGTCTTGTCGGCCAGGTATGTATTCATCAGGTACTTGATGAAGTACATGACGATGTAGTTGAGCATCAGCGAGCAGACCATCTCGCTCACGCCGAGCTTGGTCTTGAGCAGCGCCGGCAGCAGCATCATCACCGCCACGGCCAGACCGCCCGCCAGCACGCCGACGATCGGGTGGATGGCGGCCGCCATCGGCACATAGACCGCGACCATGGCCGTCGAGAACGCGCCGAGCATGATGCCGCCCTCGGCGCCGAGGTTAAACTGGTTGGCCGAGAACATCACGCAGACGGACAGGCCCGTAAAGATGATCGGGATCATCGAGGCGAAGATGTCGGTCAGGCGCTTGAAGTCGAATTTCGTGCCGCTGCGGCCCATGCGGAACAGCGGGCCGACCAGCAGCTGCTTGAGCGCGCCGCCCGTGGCCGCGAGCTTTTCGGCAAAGCTATCGCCGTCGGCAGACAGGAAGATCAGCAGCGTCGCCACCAGCAGTGCGATCAGAATGGCGAGCAGACCGCGGATCACCGAAAACAGGATCTGACGTTTTTTAGTCATGGCAAACCCTCCGGATCTCTTCGTCGCTCTGGTGCTTGAGCCCGAGCATGTATTCGCCCATCACATCGTCGGTGAGGGTGGAGGTATCTTCAAAATAGGCCGCGATCTTACCGCCGTGCATGACGATCAGACTGTCGGACAGCTCCATGACCTCGGCCAGATCCGCCGAGATCAGCAGCACCGCGATGCCGGACCGCGACAGCTCGACGAGCTTCTTGCGGATGAACTCCGTCGCGCCGACGTCGATGCCGCGCGTCGGCTGGTCGGCAAGGATGAGCACCGGATCGCCGGAGAACTCACGCGCGACGACGACCTTCTGGATATTGCCGCCCGAGAGCATCCCGACCTGCTGCTTGCGCGACTTGCAAAGGACCGTATAGTCCTCGATGAGCCGGTCGGCCTCCTCATGGATGGCCTTCATGTTAAAGAGAGGCCCGTGGTTCAGCCGTTTTTCCGCCGAGCGGTCGGAGATGAGGTTTTCCTCGATCGAGGCGGAGGCGGCGATGCCGTAGAGCATCCGGTCCTCCGGCACGAGCGAGATGCCCTTGCTGCGCAGCTTCTGCTGCGGCAGGCCGAGGATGTTCTCCTCCTGCACCGTGACGCTGCCCGCGTTCGGCGTCAGGAAGCCGAAGAGCATGTCGACCAGCTCCTTCTGGCCGTTGCCCTCGACGCCCGCGATGCCGAGGATCTCGCCCCGGCGCACGTCGAAGGAGATCTTGTCGAGCATTTTCTTGTGCCACTCGTTGACGTATTCCACGTCCCGCACGCGCAGCACCACGTCCGTCGGCTGCGCCTTGTCCTTCTGCACGTTCAGAATGACGTCGCGGCCGACCATCAGCCGGGAGATCTCCTCTTTCGTCACGTCGCAGGTGTTGTACACGCCCATCGAGCGGCCGCCGCGCATGATGGTCAGTCGGTCGGTGATCTCCATGATCTCGTTGAGTTTGTGGGAGATGAAGACGATCGTGTAGCCCTGCTCCTTCAGATTCCGCAGCTCCTTGAACAGCTCGACCGTCTCCTGTGTGGTCAGAACGGCCGTCGGCTCGTCGAGGATGAGGATCTTCGCGCCGCGGACCAGCGCCTTGAGGATCTCGACCTTCTGCTTCATGCCGACCGGGATGTCCATGACCTTGGCCTCCGGCTCGACGTGCAGGTTGTATTTTTCCGCGTATTCCTTCGTGATGGCGACGGCCTTCGCGTGGTCAATGAAAAGACCCTTGCGCGGCGCCATGCCGAGCACCATGTTTTCCGCCACGGTCAGGCTTGGCACGAGCATGAAGTGCTGGTGCACCATGCCGATCCCGTGGGAGATGGCGACGGTAGGGGAGGTGAGCGACAGCTTTTCGCCGTTCACCCAGATCTCGCCGCTCGTCGGCTGCTCCAGACCAAAGAGCATCTTCATGAGCGTCGATTTGCCGGCGCCGTTTTCGCCCATCAGCGCGTGGATCTCGCCTCTGCGGAGGAAGAAGTCCACGCCCTGGTTGGCCGCGACACCGTTGGGATACACCTTGGTGATCCCTTTCATCTGGACGACATACTGCTCGTCCGGACGGCCGGTTTTTTCGTCTGGCATACGATATGTTCCTCTCTTTCTTCAGAAAAAGTTGTGCGCATAAAAAGCAATAAGT
>ERZ1504259.392-NODE-392-length-13915-cov-4.520058_pt1 | contig 13915 bp, 15 predicted proteins | sample MGYA00571880_ERZ1504259 | MGnify/ENA primary metagenome ERZ1504259 (study PRJEB39906, sample SAMEA3182086) | gut metagenome | biome: human; feature: gut; material: Stool; isolation source: human stools | place: Canada | collected 2013-01-21 ... | reverse complement strand
GCCGGTGTGTCGGAATTGGCAGACGAGACAGACTCAAAATCTGTTATCCGCAAGGGTGTGTGGGTTCGAGTCCCACCACCGGCACCAGACCTTAACAGCTCGTAAACCCTTGATTTATCGGGGTTTGCGGGCTTTTCTTTATGCTCTGCTCCGGTTATGTAACGCCCCTCCAACAACAGAAAATTCGCCGTTTTGCAGCTCATTTTCAGGAGGGACATTGGAGGGACATTGCGATTATTTGGAGGGATATACACCCAAAATCGCATTGGCAGACGCAACCTTTGAGGCGAAATTCAAGTGCGTATAAATGTTTGAAGTGGTCGAAATGTCGCTGTGTCCTAACCACTCCTGAATTTCTTTCAAGCTGACACCGTTTGCATACAAAAGGCTTGCGCAGCTATGCCGCAAATCGTGGAAACGAATCTTCCGCATACCGTTCTTTTCAAGCACCAGCGGGAAATGCTGGGTGATATAGCCGGGTTTTACAAGCTCTCCGATCTCGTTGACATAGATATAATCGGTGTATTGCCGGCAATACGACCTGCCGCACAGCTTTCGGTTTAGCTCCTGCTCCGCTTTCAGGCGGTACAGTACTTCCTCAAACGGTGGCACAAGGGGCAGGCTGCGATAGCTTGCTTTGGTCTTTGTCCGATCCTTTTGGATAATCTTGCTTTTGCCGTCAATGGTCGCCTGCGTTACTGTGTGCCGTATGGTGATTGTTTTCTTCTTGAAATCAATCGCATCCCATTTCAAGCCTACAGCCTCGCTGCGGCGCAGTCCGTAAAATGCGCCGAGGATAACGCCAAGCTCTATGGGGTCGCCCTTTACCACCTCAAAAAGACGGTTTAGCTCATCTTCCTCATAGGCGCTGCCGACAAACTTTTCCTTTTTCGGCCGTTCAATGCGATCCGCCGGGTTCGTGTCAATCAAACCAAGTTTGAAAGCGTGCTGCAACGCCTTTCGGATATTTGCGTGGCGGTGTATCACCGTGTTTGCGGAAACGCCCCGCACCGTCAGTTCATAGGTGTAATAGTCCTGAATGTGCTTTGGCTTTATCTCCCGTAAGAGCAGGCCGGGGTGGTGTTCCTCAAAGTATGGGATAATTTTGCTCTTAATTCCCATAGAATACGCCCCGTAGGTCGTTTCCTCCACATTCTTTTTTATCATTTCCAGCCAGTCGAGCAGAAATGTTGTAAAGAGTATGGAATCGGTGGAAACCTTGCCTGTACTGCGTTCTAATGCTCTTGCCTCCAACTCTGCTTCTTTGGCTGAACGGGCTTCTATGAGCATTTTTTCGGCACGCTTTTTGTTGCCCTTTACAGGGAGCCCCGTGGATTTTGACGGCGTGTGCCGTTTACCGTATTCATCCACATAGTTGAGTACGATATGATAGTACCCGTTTTTCTCTCGCAGATGTCCTGCTACCATAATAAAACCTCCTTTGAATGGTACAGCGTAGATTCATCTGCCATTGACATTTATATTGTAGCAGAAAGAATCCCACAGGTCAAATGTGCAAACAAGGTTTTACGCATTAGATTTATCTATCAGTTCCAAGTATTCCAGAATGTTGAGCTTCGGGATTCGATAGCGGCGGCCGACAATGAAACTTCTAATTTCCCCAGACCGCAAAAGCCTGTAAGCGGTTTTGTCGCAAATACCACCGAGCATTTCACGCATCTGCTCAACATTGACTACATCGGGATAATCGGCAAATAGCAGTTTGTAGGCTGTTTGTGATTCCATAGGCAGCCTCCTATCTGTTTTTCGGGATAATCTCGTAGTCGTACCCTGTACGCTGATTACAGTAGGTACAGGTGTCTTTTTCGGTTTGCTGCGGGTCGATCCGGCGTAAAGAATAAGCGCCCGAACCGTAGAAATTGTCGGCACAAGCGCTGCAAAGACAAAGAATTAACTTTTTCGGTATGCTCTCAATCAGACCGATACTGACGGCAAGAGCATGATTGATACCGCGGATATGCTTATCGGACAGATGACCGATAAAGTCACCCAAACGGCGTTTATCAACGGTTCGCAGTTGTTCAAGCAAAACAATAGAGGGCAGTTCTAAACCGTCCTCTGCGTTGATGTAGTAATGGGTAGGCAACTTCGGCTTTGCGTCCGTTTTGCTTGTGACAGAAGCAATGATAACGGTGGGACTGTGCTTGTTTCCGACATTGTTTTGGATAATGACAACGGGACGATAACCCTCTTGTTCCGAGCCGATCCCTTGTCCCAAGTCAGCGTAATACATATCACCTCGTAGATATGTTTGATTCATAATGTTTGACCTCCTTTGAATTTAAGGCGAATATTCGCCTATGTAGGAAATCAAACAGCGGCACAGAATTAAGGTCAGGAAGATACAAACATTCTCCGTTTCAGCAGACCCGTCCCGCCGTATGATTTCATATTTCAAAAACGATCCTATTTGTCCTCGACACCCCGGATCGTTATGGGAAGTCATCAAACGGCTGGCGGCTCACCAGCTCCACGGGAATCTCACCCCCGGTAGGTTCTCTATCGGCTGCTCTCATTGCCTGCGACGGCTCACACACGAAAAATGCTGCTCGCTCGGACTGTGACTGAACAGGAGTATCATTAGCCCTATTGCTTATCATCGCCATACCGGGAGCCTCCCGATACTTATAGCCGGCTGTTTATCGCTCCTTGCCGGAAATCAGAAAGCCAAAGACCGTATAATCAAAATAGGTGTAATCTCGTTGCTTCTGTTTTCCGCAAATCGTGGCGCAGCCGCTAATGTGGCTTATGCTCATCACAATAGCAATAGGAATGTGTTTGATGAATGGGTATTCAGTTGTAAAAGAGCAAACCCATTCACCGCACAAAACGGAAAACAGGCAGAGAGTTTTCGTACCTCTCCACCTGTTTCCTCACTTAAAGCCTAAAACACAGGGACTATTTCAAAATTTTTTTCAAATTATTCAGAGCGGCATAAATCGAATCCTGCACCGTCTGATATTTGCATCCCTCCATTTCTGCAATTTGGGAGTATGTAAGTCCATTGAAATAATACAGTATGAGCCTGCGCCGTTGTGTTTCGGGCAGTTTGTTTATAGCGTTGTGCAACGCCTCATACCGCATATTGCGAAGAACCGCATCCTCAACCGATTCCGGGAGAACAAACGCCCGGTCATATAGAGTAGCTTCGGTAAGCTCTGAATGCTCGTAATGCCGATCCACTTCATTAAGAAATGAAAGATCGTCCAGTTCAAAGCAATTCAGAAGCTCAAACAGTTCTTTATTTATCAGCAATTCCCGCAGTACACCTTGTCCGTCCCGAAAGGAAAGATAATGCTTGTCCTGCCGTTTGGAAAGTGTATAGGGGTTGTCTTTGTCTTTTCTGCGTTTTGGACGCTTCTCGTCCATAGTCGTTTCCTCCGATCAATCTGAAATTTGAGAAATTCAGATTGACGAATGCGGTGAACGGCAACGTGGTAACGGGGTTTTGCTATATACAAAAACGCACCTGCATAACGGCAAAAATCGCCGTAACACAAGTGCATTATAGTTTATGTCATATAAAATATGGTCTGTGGGTTCAGGGTAAGAGCCATAATATCCCGATGCAAAATTTAGACTTTTTTTGACCGTGTACCATCGGGGCATAGGCGGTCTAAGTCATACAATTATACTCGCTGCTCATAATCAGCAGCGAAGCGTTGGCGGCAGTCCAGCGCATAAAAAACCTCCAAACCAAAACGCTGAATTGGAGGGATAGGCATAACTACACACCCCGGCAAAACCTCGTTTTTTTATTTGTCGGGGCTGTTATTCTATTCAGTTCAATAATTTACGAACTGCCCGTTCATTTATAATTGAATTACCATGCCATTATCAACATGACATAATTAGGTACAATTATATGTGGAGGTGAACCGACAGTGCATAAAGAACCTGAAACGCTTGGAGAAATCCTTAAAACTGCTCGTATGCGTGCCGATATTACAATGGAAACGCTGGCGGAAAGAGTTGATATTACCGAGCGATACTTATATCGGATTGAGAACGAGGGAAAGAAACCCAGTTTTGATGTCCTCTATAAACTCATCCGGGAACTTGCAATACCAGCGGATTCGATTTTCTATCCCGAAAAGCCGTCCAAAGATTCCGAAATAGAAAATCTTGTCCGTATGCTTTACGGCTGTAATGAGCGTTCAATGGAAATTATCAAAGCAACCGTAAAAGCCACATTGGAAAGTCAACCAAAAGAACAATCATAAAGCTGCTTTTCAAAAAACAGAGCCGATGATCTGCGAGGTATCCCACAGGTCATCGGCTCTGCGTCTATGCGTCCGGCTCTTTGATGACAACTATATTCAAATTTTCAACTTCGATCAAACTTTCCTGCTTGCATTTTGGACAGTAGAGAGGAAAATTCTTTAATACCGTGTCCTCTCTGATTTTGTCACGCGTTTTACTGCCGCAAGCAGGGCATAAAATCCAATGCTCATTTTTCATTGCGCCACCGCCTTTTCATACAATCATTTTTACATCATCACACAAAATCATTTCTGACATCCGCAATAATATCTCCATTTTTGATTTTCCATAGCCCATATAGCGATGTAAGAAACATAATAAGGAACATAGCCAATGAAGATATTACAAATGCTCCAAGCGGAAATACAAAATCAATTACCGCTCCGACTACAATGCTTTTATATATCAGATAGCATAACGGCAAAGAAGAAATGCCGCCGATTAAGATCGCAAGCAAACCATTCCGCAGGTTTTCGATGCAGAGCATAGCAAACAGCTTATTTACCGTCATTCCTACCGAACGCAATACCGCAAATTCACGCTTACGCATATTGAGGCTCGTAGTTATGACATTGAAAACATTTGCACAGGATATTACGGTCAAGAGAATTAAAAAGGAAGTTGAAAACAGCTTTATCATTGCGGCAAAGTTTCTCTGCGATTCATAGCTTTCAGCAGAACTGAATATTGACACATCTTCGGCAAGACCAACGCTCGTTAAATAATCCGTTGTGTTTTTTTGAATGTTCGCATAGTTTGGGGATTGTATCATTATTTCCTTGCTTGTGATTTCTGCATTAAACTCAGGCATACGGCTTTCGGGAATCAAAATACTGATGCCTCCGTAATTCGGTCTGAATTCAAGCGGAAAGTCATAGTTGCCAACCGTAAAATTAACGCTGAAAAAGGTATCGTAATAATTCTCATAATCAAAGCGGTCATTTGGATTTGCGTTAATATCTTGGCTGAGCCGTTCACTCGCTGCTTCACTCATATAACGCACATCGGCGTGATAGCTTCCGTCTTTCAAGATAGGAAAACTCGTGCTTTTACTATCCTCGTCGATTTCATCATAAAAGGCACTCGCATAAACGGAATTATCATTTTTAAGTCCATTTTGCGAAAGGAACTCGGAATAGCGTTCATTTGAAATAATGAATATATAAAACGGAGCTTTATATAATTCGGAGCTTTCTTTAAGTGTAGCCCAATCCGAGCCTCGGTAGCTGTCAGTTATCCATTCCGAATCAAGTAAAACACTATGGAAATGTGAGGGACTTTCCGCAAACCAACCGACTTCATCAATGCCGTCCTGCGATTTTACAAAGCTGTATAGCTCATCAAATTCTTTCGTGCCAAACTCCATAGAATAGTTCATACGCAGATCGTAGCCTATGTTCTTCCGTTCTGCTTCTACAAATGAGAGCATATACAGGCTGAACGCATTTGCAGACACAAAAAGAAAGATACTGATTGCAAGCGAAAATGTTATTGCACGAAACGCTTTCTTTTCTCGTTTTATAGTACGCTTTGCAAGCAAATTTTCAGCAGAAGAAGTAAAGTTACTGCACTTTACTTTCATCACGCCTTTTTCACCTTTCAGATTGCCTATTATCGAAATTTTAGAAGCAGCGCGAGCAGGAACACCGGCGGATAGTAACACCAACAGATAACCGAAAATTGCTGTTATCATAAGCAGCCATCCGTTTATATGCAGCCGCATACCAATGTTCACATAGAGTACTTTCCCCATATATGCTCCGAAAATATCAAGCAACGCCCAAGAAGTCAAAAGACCGAGGACTATACCGATCGGTATCGCAACCGTCCCAAGTAAAAGAGCTTCGGAATATACAATCGTGCGAATATCTTTTTGGGTTGCACCAATCGAGGATAAAAGTCCGAGTTCTTTCGTCCTTTCGGAAACGGATATAGCAAAGGCATTGTATATCAAAGAAATTGCACCCACAGCGATGATAAGAAGCAAAGCGGCGGCAATCCCCATTATTAGGCTCTTAATACTCTCGCTTTGTGAAATCCCGAGATAGGAAAGCAATTCCGTGTGATACGAATATTCTGTTGTTTCACTTAAATATCGGCTTGCAAATTCGTACACCTCGTCTGGATTTTTAAGTGTAATGCGGAATACATCATTTTCGTCAATGGAGATCATTTGGGTGGATAAAACGCCCTCTGCCGCTTCAAGGTCTGCTATTTGTTCTGCGGTGGTGTTATACACGGCAATATGCCAATATCCGTCCTTTTCGATAATGGAATCTATCGCAGAATCGAGCATAGAATTTAACAGCGTAAAAATCGTACACACCATGAGGACGGACAATACAATTCCCATAAGTGTTATCAGCGTTCGCCCTTTATTTTTCCGCAAGCTCCTTGTTGCAAGTTTAATACAAACACCCATAGTTATCCCTCCGAGAGCTTACCGTCCTTGATGATAAGCATACGGTCTGCCAACTTTGCAAGCTCCAAATTGTGCGTAATCATAATGAGCGTTTGACCGTATTGTTTATTTGCACTCCCCAGAAGCTCCATTACCTCTGCTGCACTTTTGCTGTCAAGATTTCCTGTCGGTTCGTCGGCAAGCATAAGCGCAGGATTTGTAAATAAAACTCTGCCTATGGCACAGCGTTGTTGCTGACCGCCTGAAAGCTGGCTCGGCAGATGACTTCTTCGCTCTTTCATTCCAAGCGTATCCAGCAATCGGTCAAGCGTTTCTTTGTCGGTTTTCTTTTTATCAAGGCGGCAAGGGAGCGTTATGTTTTCCTCAACCGTCAAAGTGGGAACGAGATTATAAAACTGATAGATTAAGCCCGCCTTTCGTCTGCGATAATAGGCAAGCTCCTTTTCGCTCTTGGCATATATATCCTCACCATCTACATACACCTTGCCGGAGGTGGGGCGGTCAATACCGGCAAGGATATGTAACAAGGTCGATTTTCCCGATCCCGACGGACCGATGATAGAAACAAATTCGCCTTTTTCTACGGTAAAAGATACATTGTCAAGTGCTTTAACCTCTGCCTCTCCCGCTTGATATGTTTTGCATAGATTACAAACATTCAGTATCGGCATATAAATCATTCCTTTGTAAGGCTTTCTTGTATTTTAGCTTCTGCTTCATCAAGATTGGCAAAGCTGGTAATTGCACCGTCAAACAGATCAGCATTGAAACGAATAGCTCCGTCGGACAAGATAACAGCAAAATGATCTTCTCCGAACATAGAATATTCGCAAATATCGTCATAGTAAAAAGTTTTTCCGTTGATTTCCGCACAGCTCTGTTCTGTTACTTCTTTCAAAAGGAAAATGCCCTCTGTTCCATTCTCCAAATGCGAGATTACAACAGACGAGTCATTTGCAGAAGCGTTATCCACACATTTCGGCAGCAAAACCGTTACCGTGCTGTCTGCTTTTGCATTTCCCGAAATAACCTTTGTGATTTTTATGGTAGCAAGTGCTTTTTGAGCAATTTCACCTTTGCCGTAGTCGATTTGAATATTGCGTACTGTTTCTATTGTACCTCGTACAATCGTATCGCTGTAACTGTTAAAGATTTCTTCCGAGGTCAATGGGGCGGGCAAGATTGTTGTTTTTTCAAATTCGTCAATGTAGGTAATCTTAATTCCTTTGGAGCGCTCCAACTCAAAATCTCCTTTGGAAGAACAGCCCGTAAAAATAAGGGTAGCTGCGATCAGCAAGAGCGAGAGCGTAAAAATGGTCTTTTTCATAAGTTTTGCATCCTTTCATAATTTGTTTTAGGCTTTCATGCCTTACTTATATAAACACAAAAGGCGAAATATCGGATGCAAAAAAGCAGGCATTTTTCAAAAGAAAACTGCCTGCTTTGCGGTGCTGATTTCATATTGTTAATCAGTTACTATTTTTTCAAAATAGTAAAATTGCCCATCGCCCTGCAAAATGATAACCTCGTCACTATATGGATATATCTTGGCTCCGATGATACTGTCTTTGTCGATCACGCTATCTGTCTGTATAATGTCCGTTTCGGTTAAAATTCCCGTAAATAAATCCGGGTTCTGTTTTAAGTCCGAAATATTGTTAAGTCCGTATTTGTCAATAACCAAGCGATTTGAAAAATAACCGTATTGCTCATTTTCGTATGAAATAGTGATTGAATAAATCACTTCTTGAACTATATGTTCCGGTTCTTTATTGAGAACAAATACAGCAGTAATGCTTAAACTGATAATCAAAACAAAAGTGGCAGCTAACGCGCTTATCTTTCTAAAAGACCATACAGCAGCCGTTTTGTGTTTATTTTGATTTGTGCCGAGCGTTGCATAAACCTTTTCGTCAAGAGAAGTAAGGTCGTGCTTTTCTTCTGATTCAGACGAAATATTATCAGCCTGTGTTTCGATATACTGTTTCATTGCTTCTTTGATTTTTTTATCGTTCATATCCATCCTCCTTTAATCGAGCTTTCAGCAGCTTTTTTCCACGAGTGAGTTGTGATTTTACGGTGCCGTGCTTTCTGTTCAGAAAATCCGAAATCTGCGATGTGGATAATTCGTAATACAAATGGAGGATTAGCACATCCCGATATTCGGCAGGCATACTTTTTATATTCTGATAGATGATTTTGCAGCTTTCGTCTATAATAACACTTTCAGCAATGCTTTCATCACTTGCAAATTCATACTCAATGTCTGACAAGGAGACCGTTTGAATATGTCTGTCCCGTATCATATTAAACGACATATGTTTTACCGCCATTGTCACATAATATATACAATCTTTGCTGTCAACATCTTTTATCGCATCTAAATTTCGCATAATCGGGGGGATTGTATTATGTACTGCGTCCTCTGCGTCCTGCGGATTTTTTAATATTTTCAATGCGACTGCATACATTGTGTTTTTATGCTTTTCATAAATGGCGGTCATTTTTTCAATTTCTTTACTCATACGACCTCCTAAATTATAAGACACTCTCTCAATAATCTATAACACGAAAAAAAGAATTTCGGATGCATTTTAGATAGTAGATTGAAAATTTATTTTTTCGCTGTTTTTAATTCCTCAATAGCGTTCCTTTACTGCCGTATCGTATATTTTAACACATAAAAGTTAAGAAATATAGTCTGCGTTTTGTTTCCTGATAATTATGTACCAACCGCCCCCAAAAAAGGCGGTTGATTTTTTAATGCGCAGGCACTCCGTAACCGAGGATTTCATAATGCCCTACGGCATAATGATTTTCCCGGCAGGAATCCCCGGAATTGCCCTCTATGGTATAAATAATTCCGTCCTCAACTCGTTCGACAATTCCTACATGGTCGGATAGCCCGTCCTGCGGACCGGACGAACCCTTGTTGTTCCAATCGAAAAAGATAATCATACCCGGCGACGGCGTGGCGCTGTTGTCAATCCATTGACCTCTATCCTTAAACCATTGCACGCCGTTTGTGCAGCCTGCAAATTTCGGGATAATACCACTATCAATATACCCGCACTCATTCGCCGCCCACGAAACAAAACAGGCGCACCATTCCACACGGCTGTCAAAGCCATACCAACTCCAATACGGCTGACCGCCCACATTGCCAATCTGCGAGAGAGCAACGGAAACAATTTGTCCGTCCTCGGTGTAAATGCCATAAAGAACCGCGCTCCACATACTGCGGTTTTCTTCGGCAAGAAGTTCCGCAAGCTGCTTGCGCTGATCTGCATTGAATCCGAATTTATCTGCCATTTCTCCGGCGGTCTTATGAGCCACCGATATATACAGATAAGTCCGTGTGACCGTCGTTTTCGTTTCAACAATATTGCCGTGACCGTCATCCGTTTCGGTGATAATTTCCTCGGTCTTTGTTTCGGTTCGTGAGGATATGGTATTCATCTGCCAGAATATATCTTTTAGAATCGCTTTTTTTGAAGCGTCCATAGTGGCGACATCCTGCGGATTATTCGGATCGGTAGTAGTCTTAACCGCATAAACAGCCAAAACCTCCGGCCAGACGGCACGGGAGCCGGACATTTCCAAAACATCATAGGAGATATTCGTTTTGGTGGTGTCAAGCTGCGTTTGGTAATCGGTGTTGATTTCCTGTACCACGCTTTGCATTGTCATACTGCTTCCCGAATCCTCGCCCGAAAAAAAGATACCGAAACACGAGCCGACAATCAAGGCAATCAGGCATACCACAATGATAATCACAACGGCAACCCAACCGCCGGCGGCGATAGCGGAAATCAAGGCCTTTGTTCCGGCTATAATCGCCTTGACCGCCGCAACCGTGGCTTTGGCTGCCGCCTTTATCGTGGCAACGGTCGCTTTGGCGGTGGCTTTCGCCGCCTGTGCTGCCGTCCTTGCCGCTTTAGCCGAAGCCTGTGCGGTTTTTTGAGCGACTTTCGCTGCCTGTTCACTCGTTTTAATCGCAGTTCGGGCGGTCTGTTCGGCAGTCTTAACCGTTTTCTGTGCGGTCTTAACTGAACCCTTTGCCGTTTTAATTGTAGATTTACCCGTGGATTTTGCCGTCTGCTTGATCGTTTTTTCGCCACGCTCCAGCGTCTTAATGGATTTTTGAGCCTGCCGCTGCCGAAAATGCTCTTTTGCTTTGGAGATATTGTTTTTGGTAGATTGAACCCCACGGCGGCCTTGTTTGTCAAACTGCCGAACAGCCTCACGGGTGACGGTATCAGCACAGCCGGAAATACGGTCTGCGGCATATTCTTCGGCTGAACCCTCTGCAGAATAAACGCCGTGCTCCGCTTTGTCCTTTGTGCGGATATAGGCATCTTTCATCCGCTCTGCGGCAACCGCCGATTTATCAATCGTTTTTACTGTTCCTTTGACAACATTTTTTGTTTTGATGTCCGGCATAGCGTCACCTCCGATCCGAGCCGGGATAATTCTTTCCGTAAAGCAGCGTGAAACGCTTTGCTTCGGATATTGCCGCCTGCGGCCTGCCATTTAGCTTCAAAGACAAACCGGGCGGCAAGCTGACGGACAGAATAATTTTTGATAAAAGTCCTCCAAGTGCTTTCGTCCCATTCTTCAAGTTGCCGCCATAAATCCGGGAAATACCGATATAGCTTCCGCAGTTCTTCTAAACTTTGGAGCGGGCAGCACCAGCAGGAAACACGGCTGAAAATACGATATAAACCGCCCCAATCAAAACCTCTTGCATAGCAATAATCAAGGCAGTCCTTTTCGGACATTCCCCATTCCACAAGAGGATAGCAGGCAGTTTTTATGCGTTGGGTTTCGTCTGCGGCAATACCCACATACTCCATAATTTCATACTGTTCTTTCAGATCACGGAGATAAGCGTCAATGACACGGGTTTTGAGAATACCCGTACACCAGCGGTTGCGGGGGCCTGCCCAACTCATTCCCCGGTATTTTGAAAGAGCAGGATTTTTTCTTTTTGGGGTGTAATCGTAAAAGTAGTATTCAAAATCGTGTTCTGCTTTCAGACGGATAATCGGTCTGCCGATATATGCCTCCAAACGGTTCAGGTGTTCATACATCTGCGGGAATTCAAGCCCGGTATCACAGAAGATAATCAGATCAACCGGGCGCTGTTCTTCCAATAGCCGCAAAAGCATAGCCGTCGAATCCTTGCCGCCAGAAAGCGAAACAACATATTTTTTAGGTTTCATCGCCGTCCACCTCCACGGCGGGAGGAATAACCTGTTTTGCAACAACGACCATTCTGCCGTTTTGACGGCTGTATTCGCAGGTGGAAAGCGTAATCAGCTTATCGCCGTATTCGGCAGAAACGCCCGTATCGTATAAAGCAAGCTCCTTGCATTTTGCGATATAGGCGTCGAAATCCTCCGCGCTGTCCGCATTGACAAAGTGGTAATACTTGAACCCTTGCTCGGAATAGGCGGCGGTCTTGAACGCCGCCACAATTTCATACTCGCCAAAATCCGAAAGCGTATCAAATCGGATTGTTTTGTGCTGCCTGTAAAAATCTTCGTCGGCATACTTGCAGAGATCGGCAAACATACTGCCGTTGTTCATGTGGTGGCCGTAAATTACGCAGTTGTCGGATAAACCGAGGTCGCAGTTTTCCTGCACATAGGGCACGCCGTAATCACTGTACTGCTTTTCAAAGCTGTGTTTCAGGTAGTAGTTCGGGTTGTCAATCGTCTGCATAACGGGATAGTCGATGTTTGTCCTCTCTATCGAAATCCAGCCCACAAAATCGCTGTTCTGTTCATACACCACAGCGTACTTTTCAAAAGCGGTTTGTTCAGGCTGCGGAGGTTCAGATTCCTGCGGCTCGTCGGCGGGCGGCGTTTCGGCCTCCCCAAGCGCGGCGATCTTGTCAAAGGCTTCGGCGCTCTGCTTTTCGTCTGCATACTGCCGCCAGAGCATAACGCCGGAGAAAAGGAAAAGGGCGGAAAAAAATGCCGCCCCGATCATCAGATATTTGCTTTTCATATTCGATTGTCCTCCTGTCAGTTTGATGTGTTCCCGCCGAAAACACCCTCGCCGGGTTTCGTCGTCATAAGCTGATATAATTTTGTATCTCTTGGAAAGCGGTTGATAAAGGGTACAAGCGCCGAGCCGTATTTGATAAGTCCGCAGCCTGCGTCGGCATTGGTAACATAGCTCATCTGCTCGTCGGAGATATTGAGCAGCTTCGAGAGCTTGGCACGGTCGGAATACGCCTGATTGAGCATAATATCACTCATGGAGATGATAGCCATAGCGGTAAGCAGCGCACTTTTATCTGACAATGCACCGAATATTACAGATGAAAATACTGCAGTTTCCGGTGTAATGTCCTCAAAAAAGCGTCTTGTTATGATAGCTCCGTAGCCTTTTCCGCTGAGAAGCGAGACGCCGTTTTCGTCCGTTATGTGAGTCGGCTCATCGTACATCAGCTCTTTTCCACGCAGGTTTCCATGTGAAATTCCATGATGAGCAGAGGCAAATATTTTGAGCGCTTCTTCATAGGAATCTTTGCTCATCTGCGGAAAAGACGAAACCTTCGTCCGTATTTTATCATAGATGTCATCGTAGGTGTAATCTTTTCCGTAAAATAGGTAGTCCACGCTTACATGAAAATAATCGGCAATCAGCGGCAGTGTCATGGTATCGGGCTGACAGGTATTCGTTTCCCACTTCGATACCGCTTGCGACGATACATTGAGGGCTGTGGCAAGCTGTTCCTGAGTGACTCCTGCTGTCTTTCTCAAATCGGTAATGTTTTTGGATATGTTTATGCTGTTCATATGAATCCTCCGAGTTTATTTCCGTGTGCACATCAGATTGTACTTAAATTATATCACATCTTCAAAACAAATCAACAACGCAAAACGGCAGGTTTGAAACCGTTGGTTGAGTGGAAAACATATTTCCACTTGTGGGTTTCAAAAGATGCAACAAAACTTGTGTTTTTAAACACTGAAAATTTGCCGATGTGGCGGCGAAATCAAATTGTAAGCAAAAAAACAGCCGAAAGTGGGGCGGAAAACCTCATTTTCGGCTGATTTTTGGTCGGAGTGACAGGGTTCGAACCTGCGGCATCGACATCCCAAATGTCGCGCGCTACCAACTGCGCCACACCCCGATAGTTATTTAATTGTGGTCGTGTAGGTGGTCAAATCTGTGGTCAAACACATTTTTGAC
>ERZ1504259.372-NODE-372-length-14263-cov-3.967624_pt1 | contig 14263 bp, 10 predicted proteins | sample MGYA00571880_ERZ1504259 | MGnify/ENA primary metagenome ERZ1504259 (study PRJEB39906, sample SAMEA3182086) | gut metagenome | biome: human; feature: gut; material: Stool; isolation source: human stools | place: Canada | collected 2013-01-21 ... | reverse complement strand
AGAAGCACGCCGACTGGGCTGAGGCGCTGCAGGGCCGCTATACCTTCACGCCGGAGAATACCGAGCAGATCCTGCAGCAGGAGGTCGGCGCCGTCTTCATGCAGGTCCTCGAAGACGCCGGCGTCTACAAACGCACCCCCGCCGGCCAATCCGCCTTCCTCCGCTTCACCGCCAGCGTGTAAAGCATGAAAAGGCTCCCCTGGAAGGGGAGCTTTTTGCTTGCTGCGGAATATGAAAGATCCCCGCGGCTGCGTGGATCGCAGCGCGGGGATGCTGGTCATTGCGGCGTTGTCGGCTGGGCGCAGCGGACGGCGGCGGTTTCATGGAGGATGCGCTGCATCTCCGGCCATTTGGCTTCCATGTCGGCGACCAGCTTCAGCTGCGTGCGGCAGCGGTCAAGGTTCTGGGTGGGATAGTCGATCTTGAAATAGACGTCGCCGTCCAGATAATCCTTCAAAAACCGCATAGCCAGCTCCGCCGTGATGATCTTCGCGCCAAGCGGCAGGACCTCGATCTCCTTCGGGGTCAGCGCGTGACCACAGGCGTCGAGATAGCCCTCCAGGAACGCCTGGTACATGTCGAGCTTCAGCCAGACCTGATCCAGATCCTTCTCATCCTCTGCGGCCGAGGACGCGCCAAAGCGCACGCCGTCGCCGAAATCATAGGCAGACAAACCCGGCATCACCGTGTCGAGATCGAGCACGCACTTGGCGCAGCCGGTCTGCGGGTCGAGCAGGACGTTGTTGAGCTTGGTGTCGTTGTGCGTCACGCGCAGCGGCAGCTCGCCGGCCGCGAGCATGCGGCAGAGCGTCCCGAGCTCCTGCTCCCGCGCGAGCAGGAAGTCGATCTCGGGCCCGACATCCTTCACGCGGCCGCAGACATCGGCTTCGATGGCGGCGCGGAACTGGCGCAGGCGGTCGATGGTGTCGTGGAAATGCGGGATGGTCTCATACAGGGAGGCCGCCGGGAAATCCGCCAGCGCCTGCTGGAACTTGCCGAAGGCCACCGCGGCCTGGTAAAAGTCGTTTCTGTCGCGCGGCATATCCAGGCTGATGCCGCCGGAGATGAAGTTGTAGGCTCGCCAGAACTCGCCCTGGTCATCGATGCAGTATTTTCTGCCGTCCTTGGCCCTGCAGAGGCGGATGCACTCCAGGCCGATCTGTTTGCGGTCGATGAACCGGGAGACGGCGTCGATATTCTCGATCAGCTCTTCCGGGTGGCGGAAGGCGACGCGGTTGATCCGCTGCAGGGTGTAGGCCTTCCGGTTGTCGCAGACGACGCGGAAGGTGCGGTTGATATGGCCGTTGCCGAGCGGCTCACAGGAGATGGGCGTTCCGTCCAGGCAGAACTGCTGTAAAACCTGTTCCATAGATACAATGTCCTTTTTTCTTTCTATTGGGAGCTCCCGAAGAGAGGGAGTATCGTTTGCGCACACGTGCAGCCGCACGTTCTTTCTATTGTATCCCATTTGCAGGATAATTGCAACCATCTTGCAGCCATTCCCCGCGGATCCGACAGAAAAACGGCCTGCCGCAGCGCGGCAGGCCGTCAGATCCGGTCGCTTATTTCATCTGCGCGATGTCGCAGACGATCTCGACGCACTTGTCGACGCCGAGCTTGCCGCTGTCGAGGCAGATGTCGTAGTTCTCGGCCTCGCCCCAGTTGCGGTTGGTGTAGTGCTTGTAGTAGACCTTCCGCTTGCTGTCCTTCTCCTGCAGGCGCTTTTCCATGGGCTTGCTGGTCTCGCCGTAGCGCTCGCGCACGCGGGCGGCGCGGTGCTGCATGTCGGAATGGACGAAGATGTGCAGGCAGTCCGGCTGGTCCTTCAGGATGAAATCCGCGCAGCGGCCGACGATGACGCACGGGCCCTTGCTGGCCAGATCGCGGATGACGTTTGTCTGGCAGACGTAGAGCTTATCCGACACGGACATGGTGTCGATCAGCCCCATCGGGTGGGACGACACGGCGATGTTGAACAGGAAGCTGCTGGTGACGGAGGCGTATTCGCCGATCTCCTCGATGAACTCGTGCGAGAAGCCGCTCTCCTTTGCGACCTTGTCGACCAGCTCCTTATCGTAATAGGGGATGCCGAGTTTCTCGGCCACCGCCTTGCCGATGCTTCTTCCGCCGCTGCCAAACTGGCGGCTGATGGTGATGACCTTGTTTGTCATAAAGACTCCCCCTTGTTTTTGATGCCCCTATTATACACCAAAATGCTCGGGATGACAATGAAAAATTTCCGTCAGGACGGCATCAAAGATACGGCCTCATGTCCTTGACCAGCTGATCCTCCAGCCGGATGAGCGACTGGGCGATGTCCTTCGCCTCGCGGCTGGCCGTCGGATACTGGTTGCAGTAGCGGGCGAGCGACTTGATGCCCATCGAGCAGCCGGTCGAGATGAGGTCGGCCGTCGTCGCGTCGCCGGGCTTCATGGCGAGCATCGCCTCCGTCTTCATCCAGGACATGGCGCGGGCGGCCGGATCGGCGGACTTTGCCTCCTTGCCCTGCGCGCGCAGCAGCGCCTTCGTCTCGGCGGCGAGCGACTCATGCTGGCGCTTGCTGCTCGCGAGCCGCCGCTGCAGCGGCCCGTCCGGGCTGTTTTCCAGCACATCGTCCAGCGAGCGGATGGCCATATCAGTCCCCGCCGCGCACTCGGACAACAGGTGCAGCGTGTCTTCGTTCATCTTGCAGCTCCTCCTTTCAGACTCTGCAATTATTGTGTTCCAAAAGCGGAAAAAATATGATACAATGCGGAAAAAGGAGGCATGCATATGCGTATGGAACGAACGGTCCGCGAGATCGCGGGCGACTACGCCGTGCTGGAAAACGAATCCGGCGGCACGACCGAGGTCGCGCTGGCCCTGCTGCCGGACGGCGTCCGCGAGGGCATGGTGCTCATTTTTGAAAATTTCGAATACCGAATCAAAGAATAAAGGAGAAGGGCTATGATCCGTCATATCGTGATGTGGAAGTTCCGCGAAGGAGAAGAAGAAAACCGGGAGAAATTTCTCTCCGGCCTGCAGGCGCTGGATGGTGTGATCCCCAAGATCCGCCATATGGAGATCCACCGCAGCTGCAAGCCCGGCAACCCCTACGACGCCTGCCTGATCGCCGACTTTGACGATCTGGAGGCCCTCAGCCGCTATAAAAACGACCCCCGCCACGTCGCCGTCTCCACCCTCTGCAAATCCATCCGCGAATCCCGCGGCGCGATCGACTACGAGCTGTGAAAAAGGCTCCCCTCCCAGGGGAGCTTTTTTCGCTGTGGGATTATTTTCCCAAGCGGCACAAGGCGACGGGTTCTGCGGGGGAAAGGTGGCAAACTGGGAGCATCCTGTGAGAAGAGGGGATGCGCATGAAAAAACGGCTGCCGGAGATCCTGTGCATGGCGGCGGTGCTCGTGGGGCTGCTGGCGCTGGCGGCGCAGGCCAGGGCGGAGCAGACGCACCGGGCGTACCTGTACGGCTACCCGGACGGGTCCATCCGGCCGGAGGCGGAGGTGAGCCGCGCAGCCTTCGCCTGTATTCTGCTGCGGCTGGCAGAGAATGAGCTGCCGGAGGGCGCGCGCGTGCGCTTCTGGGATGTACCGGGGACGAGCTGGGCCTACGCGGCCGTTACGCGGCTGGCGGGGCTGGGGCTGCTGCCGTTCGGGTCGGACGGCTGGTTCCGGCCGGACGCGGGGCTCACGTGGCGGGACTTTTCCGGCGTGCTGGACAAGCTCGCGCAGACGGAGGCCGGGCGTGCGGCCTTCCCGGTGCTGGCCGCGGCCTGGAGCGAGAAGACGCTGGCCGCCGCCGAGGCGGATGAGGCCGCGGCAGAGGCCGTCCTTACCCGCGCGGAGCTGGCCCGGGCGCTCAACAGTCTGCTCGGCCGCTGCCCGGACGGGCAGGACGCGCAGCTGCAGGCTGCCGCCTGGTACCGCGACAACCAGGACCAGACCGCCTGGTACTACGCGGACCTCATCGAAGCCTCCGCCGACCACACCTGCAGGCTTTTGCCGCAGGGCGAGCAGTGGACAGCCATCGGGTAAGGCAGCACCGCACAATTGCGTCTGCGCGCTTCGGCGGATCTTTTCCGCCACTCCTGCGGCGTTGCCTCAAAAAGTCTGCCCTTCCGGGCAGGCTTTTTCTCTGCGTGTTCACGATTTATTCAAGCAAAATGTGTGCCGGTATGGCATAATATACTATTCAGAAAGCAAAAAAAGTGAGGGGCGGACGCATGCAGGATTTTGTTGTATTTGACCATGTCTGTAAGACCTATCAGATGGGAGACGTGCGCATTGAGGCGCTGAAGGACGCGTCGTTTACGATCGACGAGGGGGAGATCTGCGTCATCGTCGGCCAGTCCGGCGCGGGCAAGACCACGCTCCTGAACATCCTCGGCGGCATGGACCGGCTTACCTCCGGCCATGTGCTGCTCGCGGGCGAGGACGTGGCGGACTACAGCCGCAAGCGCCTGACGACCTACCGCCGCCACGAGGTCGGGTTCGTGTTCCAGTTTTACAATCTGCTGCCCAATATGACGGCGCTGGAAAACGTGCAGATCGCAAGCCAGCTGTGCAAGGATCCGCTGCCGGCCGACGAGGTCCTGCGGCAGGTCGGCCTCGGCGAGCGGATGCAGAATTTCCCCGCGCAGCTCTCCGGCGGTGAGCAGCAGCGCGTGGCCATTGCCCGCGCGCTGGCAAAGCGGCCGAAGCTGCTGCTGTGCGACGAGCCGACCGGCGCGCTCGACGACCAGACCGGCAAGCAGATCTTGTCCCTGCTGCAGGCGCAGAGCCGCGCGGGCGGCATGACCGTCGTCATCATCACGCACAACTCGGCGCTGACCGCCATGGCTGACCGGGTCATCCGCGTGAAAAGCGGGCAGATCGCCGGCGCCCGGATCAATGAACATCCGACGCCCGTCGAGCAGATCGAGTGGTGAGCGGCATGGGGAAGCTGACGCTGCGGGAGATCCGCAGGAGTTTGGGCCGGTTTCTGGCCATCGCGGCCATCGTGGCGCTGGGCGTGGGCTTTTTCTGCGGCCTGCGGCTGACGAAGACGGCCATGGTGCGCACGCTGGACGCCTACGCCGAGGCGCAGCAGATGTACGATTTCCGCCTCGTGAGCACCATTGGCTTTGACGAGACCGACGCGGCCAAAATCGCCGCCGACAGCCGCGTCGCCGCGTGCGAGGGCACAAAGAGCGCCGACGCGCTGACCAGCACGGCGGGCGGCGCGTCGCGGGCGTGCAAATTTCTGTCGCTGCCCGAGACGCTCGACCTGCCGAGCCTGAAGGCCGGACGGCTTCCGCAGACGGCGGACGAGTGTCTGGCCGATGGGATGCTGTACTCGGAACAGGATCTCGGGCAGAAGATCGTGCTCTCGGAGGAGAATGACGACGATACGCTGGGGCAGTTCACCCGGCGGGAATTCACCATCGTCGGCATCGCCAAGAGCGTTCTGTACATCAACTATGAGCGCGGCAGCACGTCGGTCGGCAGCGGGTCGCTGTCCGCCTTCGTGTACGTGCTGCCGGAGGCATTTGACTTTGACTACGATACGGAGCTGTATCTGCGCCTGACGGACCGGGCGGGCGAGATCTACTCGGACGAATACAAGGCGCACATCGACGACGCCGAGCCCTGGGTCACCGCGCTTGCGGAGCAGTGCGCGGACGACCGCGGCACGCGGCTGCATGACGACGCGGCCGAGACGCTGGCTGACGCCCGCGAAACGCTCGACGAAAAGCAGCAGGAGCTGGCGGACGCGAAGCAGAAGCTCGAAGACGCCAAGCAGACGCTGGCGGACGCCGAACAGGACGTCCTGGACGGCGAACAGAAGCTGGCGGATGCGAAGGAGGAGGCCGACCGCGAGCTGGCCGACGCCTACCAGAAGCTCGTCGACGGCCAGAAGGAGATCGAGGAGAACGAGCAGAAGCTTGCAGACGCCCGCAAGGAGCTCGCGGACGGCGAACAGAAGCTCGCCGACGCGCAGGCAGAATATGACGACGGCGCGGCCAAGCTGGCCGAGGCCAGAGAGGAGCTTCGCAAACAGTTTAACGAGACTGTCGGCGAGCTGCAGGCCGGGCAGGCGGAGATCGACAAGAATCAGGCGCAGCTCGACCAGAAGCGCGCGGAGCTCGCCGCGCAGAAGGCCGAGCTCGAAGCGACCAAGGCGCAGCTGGAGGCGGCGCTGGGCAGCGGTCAGCTGTCAGAGGACCAGAAAGCGCAGCTGCAGGCGCAGCTCGCGCAGGTCGAGGCCGGACTGCAGAAGATCGAGGCCGCCGGGCCGGAGCTCGACGCGGCGCAGCAGCAGATCGACGCGGCGCAGGCGGAGCTCAACGCAGGCAGCGAGGAATTCGGCGACGGGCTGGAGGAGGCCAACGCTGAGATCAGCGAAAACCAGAAAAAGCTCGACGAGGCCAAGGCTACGCTCGATGAAAAAAATCAGGAGCTGGCCGACGCAAAGCAGGAGCTCGCCGATGGCGAGCAGCAGCTTGCCGACGCAAAGCAGGAGCTGGCGGACGGCTGGGCCGATTACTACAGCGGCAAGGCCGAGGCCGAGCAGAAGATCGCCGACGCGGAAGCCGAGCTTGCCGACGCGAAGCAGCAGCTCACGGATGGCAAGCAGGACATCGCCGACGCCGAAGTGGAGCTCTCGGACGGCGAACAGAAGCTGGCCGATGCGGAGCAGGAGTATCAGGACGGGCAGGACGCGCTCGAAAAGCTCGAAAACCCGGATGTGTTCGTGCTGGACCGCAGCAGCAACATCGGCTACGCCTGCTTTGAGAGCGATTCGGATATCGTGCGGGGCGTCTCGCGTGTGTTCCCGTTGTTTTTCTTCGCCGTGGCGGCGCTCGTGTGCATCACGACGATGACGCGCATGGTCGACGAGCAGCGCACGCAGGCGGGCGTTTTGAAGGCCATGGGCTATTCCAACGGCGCGATCTTCCTGGTCTATTTCCTCTACGCCGGGAGCGCTTCGGTGCTCGGCTGCGTGGTTGGCATCGCGGCGGGCTCGTATTTCCTGCCGAAGATGATCTGGCAGGGGTATAATATCATGTACGGCTTCACGGACATCCTGTATGCGTTCGACTGGCCGCTGGCGCTGTTGTCCGCAGGGGCGTATCTGCTCTGCGCGCTCGGCACGACGTGGTACGTCGCGCATGCGGAGCTGCAGCGGCCCGCGGCGGAGCTCATCCGCCCCAAGGCCCCGAAGGCGGGCAAGCGGATCTTGCTGGAGCGGCTGCCGGGCCTCTGGAACCGGATCCCGTTTTTGCATAAGGTCTCCATCCGCAACATCCTGCGGTATAAAAAGCGGATGATCATGATGATCATCGGCATCGGCGGCTGCACGGCCCTGCTCATCACCGGCTATGGCATCCAGGATTCCATCAGCAACGTCGTCGACTATCAGTACAGCGAGATCACCCGCTACGACGCGTCGGTCACGTTCCAGCACGCGCTGAACGAGACGGAGCGCACGGCCTTCGCCGCGCTCTGCGAGGAAGAAGCCGAAGAATATCTCTTCGTGGCCGAAAAGAGCGCCGACGCCAGCGCGGGCAGCACGGTCAAGACGACGAACGTCGTCTGCCCGGCGTCCGGCAGCGTGGAGGGCTTTGTCGACCTGCATGAGAAGGACAAAACGCCGGTCGCCTATCCCGAAAACGGTGCGTGCGTCATCAGCCGCGGGCTGGCCGAGGCGCTGCAGCTGTCGGCGGGCGACACCATCACGCTGCAGAGCGGCACGCGCGAAGCGCAGCTGCAGGTCGCGGCGGTCTTTGAAAACTATGTCTACAACTACGTCTACCTGACGGCGGAAAGCTGGGCGCAGTGCTTCGGCGAAGCGCCGGCATACGAGCAGGCCTGGGTCAACTTCCCGCCTGACGCCGATGCCCACGCGGCCTCGGCCGCGCTGGCGGGGGCGAAGAACGTCGCCTCCGTGAGCCTCAGCAGCGATTTCCGCGCGCGCGTGGCGACGATGATGGAAAGCCTGCGGTACATCGTGGTGGTCGTGGTGGTCTGCGCGGCGGCGCTGGCGTTCATCGTGCTGTATAACCTCACAAACATCAACATCACCGAGCGCGAGCGGGAGATCGCCACCATCAAGGTCCTCGGCTTCTACGACAGCGAGACGAACCGCTATGTGTTCCGCGAGAACATCATCCTGACGGTGCTCGGCGCGCTTGTGGGTCTGCCGATGGGCAAGGCGCTGCACGCCTACGTCATGTCGCAGATCCGCATCGACCTCATGTGCTTCGACGTGCGGGTGGCGCCGGGCAGCTATCTGCTCTCCGCGGCGCTGACGCTCGCGTTCGGGCTGCTGGTCAATCTGGCGCTGCGCCGGAAGATCCGCACCATCGACATGGCCCAGGCGCTCAAATCCATCGAATAGCATCCGAAGAGAGAAGAGAAACGAATGAAGAAACTGCTTGTCTATCTGCGGCCCTACCGGCTGCAGGCCATCCTTGCGCCCGTGTTCAAGCTGCTGGAGGCGGCGTTTGAGCTGCTGGTGCCGCTCATCATGGCAGATATCATCGACGTCGGCATCGCGGCGGGCGACACGGGCTATATCCTGAAAAAATGCCTGCTGCTCGTGGGCCTCGGCCTGTGCGGCTTTGCCAGCGCGACCTGCGCGCAGTATTTTTCCGCCAAGGCTGCGACCGGCGCGACGGCCAGTCTGCGCCACGCGCTCTTTGCGCATATCCAGTCGCTGTCGTATGCGGAGCTCGATACCATCGGCCCGGCCACGCTCGTCACGCGGATGACGAGCGACATGAACCAGGTGCAGACCGGCCTCAACCTCACGCTGCGGCTGCTGCTGCGCTCGCCGATCGTCGTGTTCGGCTCGATGATCATGGCGTTTACGATCGACGTGCGCTCGGCGCTCATCTTCGTCGTGACGATCCCGGTGCTCTTTGCCATCGTCTTTGCCATCATGCTCAGCTGCATCCCGCTCTACCGCCGGGTGCAGGCGAAGCTCGACGGCGTGACGGGCGCGGCGCAGGAGAACCTGTCCGGCGTGCGCGTCATCCGCGCCTTTACCCGCGAGCAGACCGAGACGGAGAGCTTTGACGGCCGTCTGGACGGACTGTTTGCCGCGCAGCGGTTCGTGGGCAAGCTGTCGGCGCTGTTGAACCCGCTGACGTATGTGGTCATCAATCTGGCGATCGTGGCGATCTTAAAGACCGGCAGCGTCCGCGTGGACGCGGGCGTCATCACGCAGGGCCAGCTGATCGCGCTGTATAACTACATGTCGCAGATCCTGGTCGAGCTCATCAAGTTCGCCAACCTGATCCTGAACATCACGAAATCCGTCGCCTGCGCGGGCCGGATCTCGCAGGTGCTGGAGACGAAGTCCAGCATGGCCGACGGGCAGGACGCCCTGCCGGACGGCAGCGGCAGCCCGGCGCTGCAGTTCTGCGGCGTCTCGTTCCGCTATCCCGGCGCGGGCGCGGACGCGCTCAGCAGTATCAGCTTCTCCGCCGCGCCCGGGCAGACCATCGGCGTCATCGGCGGCACCGGCGCGGGCAAATCCACGCTGGCGAACCTCATCCCGCGGTTTTACGACGCGACGCAGGGACAGGTCCTTGTGTGCGGCGAAGACGTGCGGCAGCTGCGGCTGCAGGCGCTGCGGCCCTCGATCGGTGTCGTGCCGCAGAAGGCGCTGCTCTTCTCCGGCACCATCCGCGACAATCTCCGCTGGGGCAATGCCCAGGCCAGCGACGAAGACCTCTGGCAGGCGCTGCAGGACGCGCAGGCCGATCAGGTCGTCCGCGGCAAGCAGGGCGGGCTGGACGCGGAAGTCGAGCCCGGCGGGCGCAATTTCTCCGGCGGCCAGCGCCAGCGGCTGACGATCGCCCGCGCGCTGGTGCGGAGACCTGCGATCCTCATCCTCGACGACAGCGCCTCCGCGCTGGACTTTGCCACCGACGCCGCGCTTCGCAAGGCGCTGGCGCATCTGCCGTGGAAGCCCACGGTCGTGCTGATCTCGCAGCGCGTGTCCTCCATCCGCCACGCGGATCAGATCCTCGTGCTCGACGACGGCCGTCTGGCCGGGACCGGCACGCATGACGAGCTGCTGCAGAGCTGCCCGGTCTATCAGGAGATCTGCCGCTCGCAGTATAAGAAGGAGGATGCGCAATGAAGCATGATTCATCCTGGGCGCTTCGGCGCGTGCTCAAAAGCCTCGGGCGGTATCTGCCGCTTCTGATCGTGTCTCTGGTGCTGGCGGCGGCCAGCGTGGCGGGGACGCTCTATATCCCCATTCTGGTCGGCGACGCCATCGACGCCGTCGTCGGCCCGGGGCAGGTCGATTTTGCCGCGGTCGGCATGCTGGCTGCGAAGATCGCCGTGCTGGCCGCGGGGACGGCGCTTCTGCAGTGGGTCATGGCGGCCATCCACAACCGGGTCTGCTTCGCCGTGACGCGCGACGTGCGCCGGCAGGCGTTCGCCCACCTGCAGCGTCTGCCGCTGGCCTATCTCGACAGCCATCCGGCGGGCGATACGCTCAGCCGCATGATCGCGGACGTCGACCAGTTTGCCGACGGTCTGCTCATGGGCTTCACACAGCTGTTTACGGGCGTTTTGACCATCGTGGGGACGCTCGGCTTCATGCTCTCGATCAGCGTGAAGATCACGCTGGTGGTCGTCGTGCTGACGCCGCTGTCCCTGCTGGTGGCGAAGTTCATCGCGGGGCACACCTATTCCATGTTCCAGACGCAGTCCAAGGCCCGCGGCGAGCAGACCGCGCTCATCAATGAGCAGCTCGGCGGCCAGCGCGTCGTGCAGGCGTTCTCGCATGAGGCCGAGAGCCTTGCGCAGTTTGACGAGATCAATGACCGCCTGACCGCCGCGACCATGCGCGCGACCTTCTTCTCGTCGATGACGAACCCCTCGACCCGCATCATCTACAATATCATCTACGCCTGCGTGGGCTTTACCGGGGCGCTGAGCGCGGTGGCGGGGGCCATCACGGTCGGCGGGCTGTCGTGCTTCCTCAGCTATGCCAACCAGTACGCCAAGCCCTTCAATGAGATCACCGGCGTCGTCACCGAGCTGCAGAACGCGCTGGCCTGCGCCGCGCGGGTCTTCGAGCTCATCGACGAGCCGGCGGAGATCCCCGACGCGCCCGATGCCAAGACGCTGACCGACGCCTCCGGCAGCGTGCAGCTGACGAATGTTGCCTTCTCCTACACGCCGGAGCAGCGGCTCATCGAGGATCTGGACCTCACGGTCCGGCCCGGCGAGCGCGTAGCCATCGTCGGCCCGACGGGCTGCGGCAAGACGACGCTCATCAACCTCCTCATGCGCTTCTACGACGTGAAGGACGGCTCCATCGCCGTGGACGGCAGCGACATCCGCACCGTGACGCGGCAGAGCCTGCGCCATCAGTACGGCATGGTCCTGCAGGACACCTGGCTCAAATCCGGCACCGTGCGGGAAAATATCCGCCTGGCCAAGCCCGATGCGACCGACGAAGAGGTCGAGGCGGCCGCGAAAAAGGCACACGCCGATTCGTTTATCCGCCGCCTGCCGAACGGCTACGATACGATGCTCTCCGACACGGGCGGGGCGCTGTCCGCGGGGCAGCGGCAGCTGCTGTGCATCGCGCGCGTGATGCTCTGCCTGCCGCCGATGCTGATCCTCGACGAGGCCACGAGCTCCATCGATACCCGGACCGAGGTCAAGATCCAGCAGGCCTTCGACGAAATGATGCAGGGCCGGACGAGCTTTGTCGTGGCCCACCGCCTCTCGACCATCCGCGAAGCGGACGTCATCCTCGTCATGCGGGACGGCCACATCGTCGAGCAGGGCAAACACGATGAGCTGCTCGCGAGAAACGGCTTCTACGCCAAGCTGTACCACAGTCAGTTCGAAGGATAACACACGCAGCCGCTTCCCTGGGGCGTATCGAAAACCCCACGGAAGCGGCTGCGCCTTTTTCTTGCATTTGCTGCCGGATGATGTTAATATGATACTATAAAAAAGCAAAGGAGCGGTCCCTTTGGCAAAACAGATCACGCGGATCGTACTGACCGGCGGGCCGGCCGCCGGCAAGACGACGCTCATCAGCCGGGTACTCAAGGAATTCAAGCAGGACGAGGGCTGGAAGGTCATCACCATCCCCGAAACGTCGACGGAGCTCATCTCCGGCTTTGGCATCAAGCCCTTCGGCGGCTGCGTGTCCATGCTGGATTTTCAGGATTTTGTCGTCGCCGACCAGCTGCACAAGGAGCAGCTGGCGCTCAAGGCTGCCCAGATGGTGCCTGAGGAGCGCGTGATCGTGCTGTATGACCGCGCGCTGTTCGACAACAAGGCCTATGTCTCCGACGACGAGTTCCGGCAGGTGCTTTCCCACTTCGGCCTGACGGAGCAGCAGGCGCTGACGCACTACGATACCGTGCTCCACCTCGTTTCCTGCGCCAAGGGCGCGGAATTTGCCTATAATTTCGGCAACGAGGCCCGCTATGAGCCTCTGGAGGTCGCGCGGGAGAAGGACGAGCTGACGCTCCGCGCCTGGAGCGCGCATCCCAACGTCCACGTGATCGACAATTCCGTCGATTTTGAAGACAAGATCGCTAGAGGTCTGCGCGCGGTCTACGCCGCGATCGGCCGGCCGGCGCAGCAGGAGGTCTGGCACAAGTATCTCATCGCCCTGCCCACCCTCCAGACCCTGGAGCAGACTTACCACGCCGCCAGCATCGACATGATGCAGACCTACCTGACCCGCGCCAACCCCAACGTCGTGCGCCGCGTCCGCCAGCAGAAAAACGGCGGGGATTACCTCTATTTCTACACCGAGAAGCGCACGACCGACTCCGGCCAGTGGGAGACGGAGAAGCCGATCTCCGAGAAGGAGTACATCCGCTATCTGATGGAGGGCGACACGAGCCTGCACACCGTCCACAAGACGAAGTACCGCTTCGTCTATCAGGGCTGCCGGTTTGAGATCGACGTCTACCCGTTCTCCAACGACCGCGCCATCATGCGCGCCGCCCTGCCGCAGGACGCGCCCGCGCTTCAGGCCCCGCCGGAGATCACCGTCCTGCGTGAGGTCACCGACGATCCCGCCTACAAAAACCGCCAGCTGGCCAAAAACCAGCGCCTGTAAACGAGAAAGAGAGCTCCCCCGGCCAGAGCGGCCGGGGGAGCTTTTTCGGTTTTCGGGAGAATTTTTCTCAGCCCCACAGGGCGGTCAGCGATGGGATGACCTGCTTTTTCCGGGATACGACGCCCGGCAGGAAGCAGGTATGGTCCTTGAGCTGCACGCCGAAGGCCTGCGTGATGATATCCTCGTCGCCGAGGTACAGCAGGTGCGTGCCCTCGAGCAGCACGTCGGTCAGCATGAGGATCATGAGCGTGTAGCCGCGCTCTTCCATCGTCTTGCGCATGACGGACAGGAACTCGTCCTTGCGCTGCATCATGCGGTTGGAGTCGACGCAGGTGATCTGGCTGACACCGAAATCGTGGTCGGCGATGTGGAAATCCTTGAAATCCGTAAACAGCAGCACGTCGGCCGGCTTGTCGTCGGAGATGGAGGCGGAGAAGATGGTCTGCCCGAGCTCATCAAGCGAAATATTGGCGATGCGGGCCATGCGGTCGGCCATGCGGCGGTCGACGGCGGTGGAGGTCGGGGATTTGAACATGACGGTGTCCGCGACGATGGCGGCGGCGATCAGCCCTGCGAGCTTCGCCGGGGGCATGAGCCCGCGCTCCTGATACATCTCGGAGATGATCGTCGCGGTCGAGCCGACGGGCTCGTTGCGGAAGTAGATGGGGCCGCCGGTCTGGATGTCGGCGAGGCGGTGGTGGTCGATGATCTCGAGGATCTCCGCCTGCTCGAGGCCGGGGACGGACTGCGCCGCCTCATTGTGGTCGACGAGGACGACACGCTTGCGCCGCGGCTTGATGAGATGATACCGCGAGAGCGTGCCGACGACCTTGTCGTTTTCGTCGAGGATCGGGTAGCTGCGGTGGCGGCTTTTGAGTACGATCTCGCGCACGTCGTCAAGATAATCGGTCAGGTGGAAGGCCTCAAGATCCTCCGTCCGGCAGACGCGGGCGACCTCGATGGCGTAGTAGACCATCCGGGCGGCCTTGTAGGCGTCGAACGGCGTGGCGATGATGCAGGTGTTCGTCTGCTGCTGGCGCAGCTCCTCCGGCAGCTCCGCCTGGCAGACGATCAGGCAGCTGACCTGCTGCTCGAGCGCACGGCGGGCCATCTCCGGCTGTTCGCCGATGATGACGATGGCGTCCGGGCCGCGGAACAGGAGATTTTC
>ERZ1504259.357-NODE-357-length-14767-cov-4.686786_pt1 | contig 14767 bp, 8 predicted proteins | sample MGYA00571880_ERZ1504259 | MGnify/ENA primary metagenome ERZ1504259 (study PRJEB39906, sample SAMEA3182086) | gut metagenome | biome: human; feature: gut; material: Stool; isolation source: human stools | place: Canada | collected 2013-01-21 ... | reverse complement strand
AGACAGGTTAGCCGTTATCGCCTATATGAACGTAATGTAAGAAATCTCTCTATAGATAAAAATATATAAGGAGGAAGTTTTCTACATACTAAGGTAATTAGATTGTAAAAGGTCAACAACATAAGTTGTCAGAACGAATAAGTTCTTAGAAAAAGTAAATGATAATAATTAGGTACAGTCCTATCAGGGAGGAGTCTGATGGCAATGTACAAGATGGGAGGCTCTTGCAGAGATGCGAAGGGCCTTTTTTTTGTATCCTACCCTACGCTATCCTTACTATAAAAACACTAAAGAACCCAGCTTTTTACACCTTATTATATATACAAGTAAGAAAAAGCGACGATAATTCTTTCTTATCTCCAACATTTTTTGTAATTTTGCAGCCAAATAACAAAAATATATTAGCTAATATGGAACAAAAGAACTTTAAACGTACTACCGTGACTGCGGCTTTGCCTTATGCCAACGGTGGTGTGCACATCGGTCACCTGGCAGGTGTATACGTGCCAGCCGATATCTATGTTCGCTATCTCCGCCTCAAGAAGCAGGATGTTGTCTTCATCGGCGGTAGCGATGAGCATGGTGTACCTGTTACTATCCGTGCCAAGAAAGAGGGAATTACCGTACAGGAGGTGGTTGATCGCTATCATAACCTCATCAAGAAGAGTTTCGAGGACTTCGGTATCTCTTTTGATATTTACAGCCGTACCACTTCGCCTACTCACAATAAGTTTGCTTCAGACTTCTTCCGCACACTCTATGACAAGGGCGTATTGGAAGAAAAGGTAGAGGAGCAGTTCTGCGACGAGGTAACAGGCGAATTCCTTACCGACCGTAATATCGTAGGTACTTGTCCTCGCTGTGGTGCAGAGGGTGCTTATGGCGACCAATGCGAGAAATGTGGTGCTACCCTCTCTCCTGAGGAGCTCATCAACCCTACCAACAAGAACAACCCTGGTCATGGTCTCGTAAAGAAGCCTACCAAGAACTGGTATCTTCCATTGAACAAGTATCAGGATTGGTTGAAGAAGTGGATTCTGGAAGGCCACAAAGAGTGGCGTACCAATGTTTACGGCCAATGCAAGAGCTGGTTGGATATGGATCTTCAGCCACGTGCGATGACACGCGACTTGGATTGGGGTATTCCTGTTCCAGTAGAGGGTGCAGATGGAAAGGTGCTCTACGTTTGGTTCGATGCACCTATCGGTTACATCTCAAATACCAAGGAGCTTTGCGATGCTCATCCAGAAAAGTGGGGAACATGGCAGAAGTGGTGGCAGGATCCTGAGACTCGTCTTGTTCACTTCATCGGTAAGGACAATATCGTGTTCCACTGCATCATCTTCCCTACTATGCTGAAGGCTCACGGCGACTATATCTTGCCAGACAACGTACCAGCCAACGAGTTCCTGAACCTGGAGGATGATAAGATTTCAACATCCCGCAACTGGGCTGTATGGTTGCACGAGTATCTCGTAGATTTGCCTGGCAAGCAGGATGTATTGCGCTATGTATTGACAGCCAATGCGCCTGAGACCAAGGACAACAACTTTACCTGGAAGGATTTCCAGGAGCGCAACAACTCTGAGTTGGTTGCCGTTTACGGTAACTTCGTAAACCGTGCCCTCCAACTCACCAAGAAGTATTGGGGCGGCGTAGTTCCTGCCTGTGGTGAATTGCAGGAGGTAGATGAGAAGGCTATCGCTGAGTTTAAGGACGTAAAGGAGAAGGTAGAGCAGTATCTCAACGTATTCAAGTTCCGTGAGGCTCAGAAAGAGGCTATGAACCTGGCTCGTATCGGTAACAGATACATCACAGAGTGTGAGCCTTGGAAGGTTTGGAAGACCGATCCTAAGCGTGTGGAGACCATCCTGAACATCTCCCTCCAGCTGGTTGCCAACCTTGCTATCGCCTTCGAGCCATTCTTGCCATTCTCTTCTGAGAAACTCCGCAAGATGATCAATATGCCTAACTTCGAGTGGACTCAGCTCGGCAGCACAGATTTGCTCAAGGCTGGTACCCAGCTCGGTGAACCTGAATTGCTCTTCGAGAAGATTGAGGATGAGGTTATCGAAAGACAGCTCCAGAAGCTCGCTGACACCAAGAAGGCTAACGAGGAGGCTTCTTATCAGGCTGCTCCTATCAAGCCAGAGGTTAGCTTCGATGATTTCGAGAAACTCGATATCCGCGTAGGTCACATTCTGAACTGCGAGAAGGTAAAGAAGTCTAAGAAACTCCTGAAGTTCACCATCGACGATGGTTCTGGCGTAGAGCGCACCATCTGCTCAGGTATCGCAGCCTACTACGAGCCAGAGCAGCTGATCGGCAAGGACGTATTGTTCGTAGCCAACTTTGCTCCTCGCAAGATGATGGGCATCGAGAGTCAGGGTATGATTCTGAGTGCTGTCAACTTCGACGGCTCATTGAACGTAACTTCTCTCCTTGGCAAGGTTAAGCCAGGAAGCCAGGTTGGATAAAGAATCATAGAATCATCTGATTATCAGATAAGGTAAAAGCCTCAAATCCTTTGCGGATTTGAGGCTTTTCTTATTTCTATCCAAATATTCTTTTATAATGTAAAACGATAACCCACGGTAAAGGTCAGAGCCTTGTTCTTACAGTTATCCCAATCACCCTTGCTAGCCTTCGTCAGGCTCACGTTGTATCGGGCATCCAGAATCACGTTCATATATTCATAACTCAAGCCCAAAGGAATGGCTACATCCACCTTCTTGGCAGGCCAAAGAGCTTCGGTTTCCTGCATATCCTTGTATGTAATAGACCCGTTCTTGTCCTTCTGAAGGTCGGTTTCCTCTCTTTTCACCTTGCCGTCGCCACAAAGGAATCCCACCTGAACGCCTGCATTCACCGACAAGCCCTCTACAAGATAGGCTTTCAGCATGAGCGGTACCTGGATATAATCGAGGTTCACATGATGATTCTTAATACCTGTATATTCCCCTTTTTCAGCATTCTCAGTCAACTCACAGTCAGGGAAACGCATACCCTGTCGGGCATAATAAGCACCCACCGTAATACCCAGGCTCTTATTTATGCGATATTCCACATCTGCGCCGCCCATGAATCCTGCCTGATACTTAGACTCTAGCGAGGTTCCCTCCAAAGTTTCCAGAGTCAACCCGCTCCAGTTAGCTAGAGTTACACCGATACGAGGAATTACCGAGAATCTGCCTATCGGATTCTCCACTTCTTGTGCCTTTGCTCCCACAACAGCAAGCAGCAGCACCATCATTATAACTATTTTCTTTTTCATTTCCACAACAGTTTGTATATCATAATAACAAGAAACAAGGGATAATATTGCATCCTACAGCCATTTTTCTCCATGAAAGACCTGTTCTCGCAAAGTGTTAACAAATACAACTCATAGTTTTCTTCCCCTCAACTCACCGTTTTCTGGAGCATAAGTCATAGTTTGCACCATGACAAAGCTGTGTTTATGCCCCAAAAATATAACACGGACAAATTGAATTTGTCCGGTTGTTTGTCCGGCATCTTCATAATCTTCTTATAATCAACGAATTATAATATACCAGACAAATTTGTCCGGACAAATTCAATTTGTCCGTGTTTTTTTTGGAAAGAGGCGAGCTTTACAGCCAGCATTCTTACCCCTGTATTCGTCAAAAGTGTGATTTATCCTTCTGCTATCTTCCATTGACCAATGGTTCGCTTCTGGCTATCGTAGTTGATTCCAACTTTTACCATTCGTTTGCCGTCAGCTGAATAAGGAATGAGATAGCCTTTATCATCAATCTGTTGCAAAGCTTCCTCAGCCGTCTTATCAAACTTCAATTCCATCACATAGATTGTATCCGGCATGTGAAGAACGGCATCTGCTCTGCCTATTGCACTATCCTCCTCCACCAAGATGTAAGCACCCATCAAATTAAAAATGAGATAAAAGACCGTTTGGAAGTCCTTCTCGTTCTTGTTGGCAAGTCGATTGGAGATACTGGCGAGATAAGCCTGCATTTTCTGCAAAGCACCATCCATATTATTTTTATATAGTTGCTCCAAAAAGTCGAAGATGAAACTATTATTGTTCAACGATATTGGAGAGAGATAGTTAGGAGCCAAGGAACGAACCATTCCTACACGCACTTCCTTGTTTGGATAATCCAGCTGATAGCTCTGCAAGATAGGGTTATACTTCTTGATGGTGAGATACCCACTCTGATAAAGCAATGGTAAAGCAGAAGTCATCTGCTCAGGAGAGACATCGAAATCATCCACCCCTACGGATTTCTGTTCTATATCCATCACCCCCACATGATGTTTGCGTAAAGTGTTGATAATGTATGCAGGAGTACCTGAACTAAACCAATAAGCTGCTATTTCCTTACTTCTCAACGCTTTAACCAGACTAAATGGATTAAACACATCTTCTGATTTTTTACAGAAATGATAACCATCATAATATGAACCCAACTCGGCAACCGTTTCATCAAAAGTTTTTCCCAAAGACTTGGCTAGCAACTCAACATCAGGCTTCATCACCGTCAGTAGTTCTGTCTTGCTGATACCACAGATAGCAGAATACTGATCGAACATGCTGATATTATCCAAATTATTGATCTCGCTAAAGATACTCAACTGAGAGAACTTGGTGATACCCGTGATAAAGGTAAATTCCAGCCAAGGGTCGAGATATTTCAATGGGCTATAGAACTTCCTCATAACCAAGCGCAATGGCATCAAACTTTCCTTCTCATGCACGACATCCAAGAGAGGAGCATCATATTCGTCTATCAAAACGACCACCTTTTGACCCGTCTTCTTATAGGCACGCTTTACCAAAGACTGCAAACGCTGGCTCGGCTGCACCGCCAATTCGTCACGTCCATAGACCTGCTCGTATTCTGAAAGCATGTAGCCCAGCATCTCTTCTAACCCTTCGGGTGTCTGATTTTTGGCAGTACTCATGTCGAAGTGAAGAACAGGACGTTTCACCCATTCTTTCTCATATTCGCCAAGTGCCAAACCATCAAACAGTTCCTTCCTGCCCTCATAATATGCCTGGAGTGTAGAGACAAAAAGCGACTTGCCGAATCGTCTTGGACGACTCAGAAACACATATTTAGAACCATTACGCAAGAAATCGACAATATACCTTGTCTTATCTACGTACACATAATTACCCTCTCGTATATCAGAGAACGTTTGCATTCCTACTGGGTATTTTCTTATCTCTTCCATAGCCATATTTCTTTAGACGGTGCGAAGTTACGAATAAAATATCAGATACGCAAATAAAAAGACAAAAAAAAGAGAGGCGAGCTTCACAGCCAGCCTCTCCCGAGAGATTTATAGAAAATGCCACTCATGGCATTCCTATATCGTTGATTAAAAATATTATCTTATTAAAATATTCCATCACAGCGATTACTCACCATAACCCGTATTCTGCTTGATGTTAGGGTTGGCGTTGATCTCTGCCTGCGGAATGGCAGCAATAGCCTTGAAGTAATCACGGTTGAAAGACTGAGCATCCTTGCTCAATGTCTTGTGCCAACCCTTATCAGCTTCACTTGTATAACGGGTGATAGTCTCGTTATTACGCAAAGCATCAAAGTAACGCTGTCCCTCGCCAATCAACTCCTTACGACGCTCAATCAAGATGCGGTCGAGAGTGATGTTATCAACAGTTGCCAAAGAAGCCTCTGTTGTGGTACGTTTCTTTACCAAATCATTCAGATACTCTACAGCCTTAGTCTTGTCATTATTTCTAAATGCACACTCTGCAGCTGTCAAGTAAACCTCAGAAAGACGGATAATTGGAACGATAGTAACATTACGAAGATTACCACCTTGACCACGCAACTTGTTCAGATATACCTTGTTGGTACCATAAGTTGCCACCTCTTTGGCTGCAGTTGCAGGCAAGAACATCTTGTTACGAACATCTTCTGGGTCTGAAGTAAGCATGTCAACAAACTTCTTAGTAGCAACCATTTCCTTGTAGCCCTCAAGCTGCTGAAGGTTACCGATACCATTCAAGTCATTGCTGTCTGTAGAACCTGCCACATTGAGACGGAACAAGAACTCACTCTCATTAGGAGTTGAAGCATCCCATGCCTTGAAGTATTGGTCACGAGTCCACAACGCTGCGCCAGAATTCTTGATAATATCCTCAGCAACAGACAAGGCGTTAGCATAATCACCCATATTCAAATAAACACGAGAAAGGATTGCCTTTGCTCCCCAAACGCTTACATAACCTGGTTCTGTCTCTGTAGCAAGAGCATTAGAGCTGATAGCCTCAGTCAAATCCTTCACTACTTGGGTGTAAACCTCAGCAACAGTGCTACGAGCAGGTTTTGCATTAGACTCCAGCACTTCTGTTACCAATGGTACACCAAGAGATGCACCCTGATCCTCTGTATATGGCTTACCATAGATACGAACAAGGTCAAAATGAGCAAGGGCACGGAGTACCTTTGCCTCTGCCGCATACTGGTCGATAGTAGCCTTAGCCTCTGCTGCATCGCTCAAAGCACCACCTTCTGCAGCAGCGATGATACGATTAGCACGGCCAATAACAATATATGGTGATTTCCAAGCTACGTTACTGGAAGAAGTACTTGATGTAAACTCAGATGCTGTCTGATAGTTCATGTCATAGTAGAAACTTGCACGGTTAGAACCACCAAGATTATTATACTGATAATCATCACCTGCATGAACATCACCATAAACGAAGAATTGCTGACCATAGTAATCTACCAAGCTGCTGTTTCCTTTCAAAGCCTTGTACATACCCGTTCTCGCAGCAGCCAAGTCTGAACTGCTGGTCAAGGCTGCATCTGCATCTGTACCATCAGAAGGAGCTACGTCCAACCAATCATTGACGCAAGATGACAGGCTGGCTGCCAAAATAGCGCAGCCCATTACCTTATATATTGATTTTAATACTTTCATTGTATTTCGTTCTTTTATAAATTAGAAACTAAGTTCGATACCAAATGTATAAGTTCTCAAAGCTGGCATTTCGAATGTACACAAGCCATCCACTGGTGTCTCTGGATCAACAAAAAGATCCTTAGACTTCCAGGTCAACAAGTTGTTGGCAGAGAAATATACACGAGCCTTGCTCAAGCCGAGGTTACTGATCCACTCCTTTGGTGCTGAGAAACCTAAGGTAAGGTTCTTCAAGCGAAGATAATCGTTAGGCATCAACCAACGAGAAGACAACACACCCTTACCATAACCAGCCTGGAACTTAGGCAACTTAGCATTATCGCCTGGCTTCTGCCACATATCCTCCAACTTATAGTAAGAAGGGATTGCTCCATAGAGGGCGTATGTACCACCATTATCGTGCAACCAAGTAGCAGCATCGTAAGAGTCACCGCCCAACTTATAGGTCAAAGTAAAGTTGAAGTCGATAAACTTCCACTTGATGAAGTTAGACAAACCGCCCTCAAGTGTTGGCTCATGATGACCAACAATAGTCTTGTTTGCCTCAGCTACATTAGTAGTGGTCTTGCGAGCATTCTCAGTTCCATCATTGATGTAATAGCTCTCCAAACCTGTCTCAGGGTCAACACCTGCATACTCATACATATAGTAAGAATAGTAAGGCTTACCTACCTGATGAATCATGGCACCGCTGATAATCTTGTCATCATCACCTGTCAACTCTGTTACCTTGTTGGAGTTATGACCAAAGTTCAGAGAAGTAGTCCAAAGGAAGTCCTTCTTCTGAATGTTGGTAGAAGAAATGGTCACCTCAATACCTTGGTTACGCATAGAACCTACATTCTGAGCCATGGTAGCCAACAGAGAAGATTCATCATAGTAACCTGGAATCATAGAGATAGGACGGTTCATAATCAAATTGGCAGTATTACGAACGTAGTAATCCAATGTTACAGAGATACGGTTGAGGAATGTCAAGTCAAGACCAAAGTTCCAAGCCTTGTTCTGCTCCCACTTCAAGTCCTTGTTGGCTACACCAATGATACCCATACCATTGCTACCATTGTAGTACTCACCATACTTATAAAGGTTCATGTAACTATACAAGCCAGATGGAAGAGTTCCGTTCACACCATAAGATACACGAATCTTACCATCGCTCAATATATCCTTGATAGAATCCATGAACTTTTCTGCACCAAAGCGCCAAGCACCAGATACAGACCAGAACGAACCCCAACGATTCTCACGTGCCATACGAGAACTACCATCACGACGATAGCTTACACCAGCATAATACAAATCGTTATAGTTGTAGTTGACACGACCCAAGAAAGAAGTCATCTTTGAGTCATACTTGTAACTCTGCATAGAGGTATCGCCAGAGTTAGCGAACTCATACAAGTTGCCAGGGAAGTCTGTACCGGAAGCGTATGAGTTGTTGTTATGCCATGCCTCTGTCTCGAAACCAAGCAAAGCATCCACATTGTGGGCACCAAAAGACTTATTGTATGTCAACTGTGTCTGAGTGTTCATGGTTGTCCACTCATTGTAAGTACGCTGCATCACACCATTTGAGCCAGAACCATTACCACAGAATTTGTCCCAAAGCACATCCTCGGTAGAGTTGATGTAGTCGTAAGCTACCTTCTCACGCAACTTCAAGTTGTCCCAAATGTTCCATTCGAGAGCCAAGGTGCTGTAAGAACGTGTTGTGTTGGTTCTATCAGACATGTGCTGGTTCTCATAAATAGGGTTATAACTATTGTTATAAGCACCATCTGTCTTTGTCAGCAAATTACCATTCTTGTCATAGATAGCATTAGAAGGGCCGAGGAACCATACTGCACTTGAGACGGCACCAGCAAAAGAAGCACCACCATCCATGGCAGAGTTCTGATGCATAGATGAAATCATTGTGCTAGCATCCAACTTGAACTTACCAAAACGATGGGAAACGTTTACATTACCTGTCATACGTTCCAAGCCTGAACGGTCAACAATACCATTCTGATTTGCATATGACAAAGATGCATAGAACTTGGTCTTATCATTACCACCAGTTACACTTGCCTGATAGTTCTGGCTAGAACCATTTTTGAAGAGAGCGTCACGCCAATTAGCCCAGCCATTCTCTGGTTTTGCTGCATAATCATCAATATTAGCATCAGCAAATGCTGCAGCCGAAGCATCGGTTGTACCATCAACATTATCAAAAGCATAGTTTTTCAAACCTTGATAAATCAAGGCACGACGAGAATCACCATCCAACGTTGGACGATAGTTGATAGCCATGTTAGAGAATCCCCAGTCGCTACGGAAATCAACCTGGGTCTTACCTGCACTACCACTCTTGGTTGTAATGACAAGCACACCATTGGCTGCACGAGAACCATACAAAGAGGCTGCGGCAGCATCCTTGATAACAGTGATAGATTCGATATCGTTGCTGTTCAATGTAGAAAGTGCATTGGTACCAGAACCATTGTAACCACTTCCAGTACTTCCATCATTGAAACCACTCAAGTTACCAGAGTTCACAGGAGTACCATCAATCACAATCAATGGATCGTTACCTGCATTGATAGAACCCATACCACGAATACGGATATAGTTCATTGCACCTGGCTGGCCAGAGAAAGAAGAAATAGAAACTCCTGGGATATTACCAGAAAGCTTATCTTCAACAGAAAGTGAAGGAACATCACTCAACTTAGCTGTTGACATGGAAGCAGCAGCACCTGTAAATGAGGATTTTTTGAAGTTACCATAACCTGTAACAATCACCTCATCCAAGGATTTGTTATCAGAAGTCAAAGCAATCTTCATGTTAGAACTTGCTTTAACAGTTTGTGGATTCATACCTATATAGGTAATCTCCAACTTGGAGCCGGCAGGAACATTCAAACTGAAGTTTCCATCGACATCCGTAACAGTACCCGTATTAGTACCAGCTACTTTGATTGATGCGCCAATAACAGGCTCACCATCCTCTGAAGCTACTACCTTACCGGTAACAGATGTTTGGGCAAAGGCTACTCCACAACTGAGAATTGCCCCCCCACAAATAAAGCGATTCTTTTAAACATAATCTCTCTCTTTATTAGATAATAATTTATAAATTTATAATAATCGGCTGCAAAATTAGATTTTTTTTCGGATATTTGCAAATATTTTGAAAGAAAAATTTAATAACGCACATAAAAAAGTCTGTTTTTAACACTTCTACCTTGTCATATTGCAACAAAAAGGATATTTTTGCTGCAATAAGGCTATAATTTGTAAGAACAGAAATAAGAAGGTTCTTAAGTTATCTATACAGGCATCTGCCGGGTAAGACGTATTGCTTAAATACGTAGAACAAACAGATTAAATAGTCACAGTTCTACGGTTCATCGGTTCTAACAATTAGTTCCGTTCGGTTGCCGGCAGTTGCCAACAAGGTTGCTGACATATGTCAATAACTCTGTTGGCATATGTCAGGAACATTGTTGACATATGTCAGGAACCTTGTTGGCATATGTCAGGAACCCTACAAATCTAATTCCTCAGACCAACAGATACGTTATCTATAAGCATAAGATATATCTGTTTCAGGCTTATTATCTGCAAAGAATAAATAGAATATCATACTGACTGCAGCGAGCGAAATACTTGACATACCACAAAAAAGAAAACGTTTACGGCACTTTTTAGTTAAAAAATTTGGGTATATTGCACATTTTTCGTAATTTTGCGCACGATTTCAACGACTAGAACAAAACAAAGTGGTTTTACACCTTATTATATATAGAGAATGATATATGTAGGGGATTGTCGTTAGTATAAACAAAAGTATTAAGATAACAATGACTCACAATTTGTTAAAAGGCAAGCGTGGCATCATCTTCGGTGCACTCAATGAGGAATCAATCGCTTGGAAAGTAGCTGTAAAGGCTGCTGAAGAGGGTGCTACTATCGCACTTAGTAATACAGCTATGGCTTTGCGTATGGGTACGCTGGATAAGCTCGCTGAACAGATCAACGCTCCTATCATCGCAGCTGATGCGACTAGCGTAGAAGACTTGGAAAAGGTATTCACAGAGGCTCAGGAGAAACTCGGTGGCAAAATCGACTTCGTGCTCCACTCTGTAGCTATGAGCCCTAACGTTCGCAAGCATCGTACATACGATGACCTCGACTACAACTTCCTGAACAAGACATTGGACATCTCTGCTATCTCTTTCCACAAGATGTTGCAGGTAGCCAAGAAGTTGGATGCTATCAACGAGTGGGGTTCTGTAGTAGCTCTCACATACGTAGCTTCTCAGCGTACATTCTTCGGTTACAACGATATGGCTGATGCCAAGAGCATGCTCGAAAGTATCGCCCGCAGCTTCGGTTACATCTACGGTCGTGAGAAGCACGTGCGCATCAACACCATCTCTCAGAGCCCTACAGCTACAACAGCAGGTAAGGGTATCAAGGATATCGAGAACATGATGGACTTCGCTGACAAGATGTCTCCACTCGGAAACGCCGTAGCTGAGGATTGCGCTAACTACTGCGTGATGATGTTCTCTGACTTCACCCGCAAGGTAACCATGCAGAACCTCTTCCACGATGGTGGTTTCTCATCAATGGGTATGAGCCTCCGTGCCATGAACCAGTATGCTAAGGATATAACTCCTTATGAGGATGAGAACGGTAATGTTATCTACGGATAATCAGGCAGAAGAGAAAAAATCTCACTAATATACAGACAGGTATGTTCCGTAAAAATCTGAGCATACCTGTTTTTTTTATTCATATCCACCCTCTATCTTAAACTTGGCAACAAGCGGAAGATGATCGCTGTATCCACCCAAATATCGTGGACCGAGATAGGTGCGGAAAGGTTTCTTTCCGCCATATTTTTCATCATCTTCTAAGAGGAATGGCAAATCTCCTATCTGACAACTCATCTTAAGCCGGGAAAGCGAAGGACTGAAGAGAATCTGGTCAAGACTTCGCCAATCTCCATGCCAGCGATAAGTAGCCTTGGCACCATGAGAGCCTTTGACGCCAACAGATATATTAATAAGGTGATGCTGATAAAGATAACGAAGAGCCGGAGAATCGGAATAATCGTTGAAATCGCCGGCTACGATAATCCTTGCACTATCATTGAGCGCATAGATAGAATCTACAGCAGAAACCAGCTGACTGGCTACCTGCAGGCGGTAGGGACGCGAAACCTGTTCGCCGCCACGCCGGCTAGGCGCATGCAATACAAAGACATGGAGCGTATCATCATTCATAATCCGCCCCGAAGCGTAGAGAATATCTCTCGTAGGGCGAGTATCAGGCAGCGGTTTGATGCGGATGGAGCGGAACTGTATAAGCGCAAAAGAAGATGGCTGATAAAGCAAAGCCACATCTATGCCTCGTTCATCAGGCGAATCGGTCATCACATAATCATAATTCACACCGCGAAGAGCTGAACGCCGGGTTAAATCAAACAGCACACTATCGTTCTCCACTTCGCAAAGCGCCACAAAATCGGGAACATGCCAGGACTTCTCCGAGGGTCTTGAAGGATTATCTGGGGAGGCGGTACCAACAAGCGACAAATCTTCATAACCCAAAGCTACTATAGTCTTGGAAAGATTTGCCAGCTTGCGCCAATAGCGATAAGGCGTCCACTTGTAACTGCTCTGTGGCAGGAATTCATAGTCATTCTTCAGCGAATCATGCCTCGTATCGAAGAGGTTTTCGCAGTTCAACTCCACAAAAGTGAGGAAACTTGATAAGATGAGAGTGAAAAACATAACATTTTATTTTGTATTGTCAACGATTTGATGTATCTTTGCAGTCGGTTTACAATGGTCCTATAGTTTAACGGATAGAACGGAGGTTTCCTAAACCTTTGATCCGAGTTCGATTCTCGGTGGGACCACGTACTTTCCTTATCATTCCAGAGATGATAAAACAATAAAGGTCGCTCCTGACAATCAGGAAGCGACCTTTATTATTTTTATATTCTTTCCAGTATCTTTCTCTATCCGACATACATCGGACAGAGAAAGAATGAAGAGTTTCTGATTACTTAACTTCTGCAACCTCCTCAGCTGGCTCTTCCTTAATCTTACGACCAAGAACGATGTAAGCCATTGGAGATGCAATGAAGATAGATGACAATGTACCGAATACAACACCCAGGATCATTGCGAATGAGAAGCTGCGGATGCTGTCACCACCGAGGATGAAGATACAGAGCAACACGAGCAATGTAGATGTAGATGTATTGATGGTACGAGCCAATGTCTCATTGATAGATGCATTGAAGAGCTGCTGACGGTCGCCCTTAGGATGCAACTTCAAGTTCTCACGGATACGGTCGAATACAACCACCTTATCGTTGATAGAGTAACCTACCACGGTCAGGATAGCACCGATGAAGGTCTGGTCGATCTCCAATGAGAATGGAACGAGACCCCACAGGAGTGAGTAGAAACCGATTACTGTCAAGGCATCAAATGCCAAAGCTACAGTAGAACCTACAGAGAAGGCCACGTTGCGGAAACGTATCAGGATGTAGAGGAAGATAGCAATCAATGCGAAGAGCACACTATAGATAGCACCCATAGTGATATCCTTAGCCACAGAAGGACCTACCTTTGTACTACTGATGATAGAACCACCCTGACGAACGTCTGGGTTCTTGAATGCCTCAACACTCTTCTGAGAAACCAGGTTGGCCTTCTTCAAGGCGTTGTAAAGGATAGTCTCTGCCTCATCGTCAACAGTTGGACTGTTGCTCTCAATCATATAGTTGGTAGATACACGGATAGTCTTACCGTCTGTACCGATAGCAATAGCGCCAGTAGTTGCCTTAGAACCATCTGCATTAACGAATGCATCACCAAGAACGGTACGGATCTGCTCAGGCTCTACAGGATTCTCGAACTGTACTACATAGTTACGACCACCAGTGAAGTCGATACTCTTACTCAAGCCACGAACAAAGAAGCTACCGATGAATACCACAGCTGCTACGATGGCAACGGTGAAGGTAGTCTTGTACATAGACATGAACTTATACTTCTTGCCCTGCATCAGGTTGTGAGAAACTGGAGTATCAAACTTGCAGTGCATCCACTTATCGTGGTTCAACTTATAATCGTAAACCAGACGAGTCAGGAACACAGCTGTGAAGAATGAAACTACGATACCGATGATCCATGTAGTAGCGAAACCACGGATAGGACCTGTACCGGTAGTCAACAGGATAACACCAGTAATCAAAGATGTCAAGTTAGAGTCGAAGATAGCAGAGAAAGCGTTACCATAACCGGCAGCTACAGCCTGCTTCATACCCTTACCGGAGCGGAGCTCCTCCTTGATACGCTCATAGATAAGCACGTTGGCATCCACGGCAGTACCCAGAGACAAGACCATACCGGCAAGACCTGGTAACGTCAGAGCCGCCTGGAAGGACGTCAGGATACCCAACGTGAAGAATACGTTGACGAGCAAAGCCAAGTTAGCCATCATACCAGGAATGATGTTGTACATCATCACCATGTAAACCATCAGGAGTACGAAAGCTACAACGAATGATACAATACCCATCTGGATAGACTGTGCACCGAGTGTAGGACCTACAACCTCCTCCTGAACGATACGTGCAGGAGCTGGCATACGACCAGACTTCAATGTATTAGCCAAGTCCTTGGTATCCTCAATAGTGAAGTTACCGGAAATCTGAGAGCTACCACCATCAATCTCGCCGTTTACACGAGGAGCAGAGTAAACTCTGTCTCTTATACACATCTCCGAGCCCACGAGACCGTACTAGATCTCG
>ERZ1504259.318-NODE-318-length-15806-cov-3.660847_pt1 | contig 15806 bp, 10 predicted proteins | sample MGYA00571880_ERZ1504259 | MGnify/ENA primary metagenome ERZ1504259 (study PRJEB39906, sample SAMEA3182086) | gut metagenome | biome: human; feature: gut; material: Stool; isolation source: human stools | place: Canada | collected 2013-01-21 ... | reverse complement strand
CCTCTCTATTCGTCGGCAGCGTCAGATGTGTATAAGAGACAGAAGCCACATCATCCGATTGTCCTGCTAATCTCATAGCTGTAGCAGTATCAGAAAGGAAGAACAACATTTATACGGAGGTGGTCGAGACTGGTATGCAAGTGGCAGCAGACATCAAACTTCTTGTTCCTTTGAATAAAGACAAGGATAAGAATGCGAAGATGACTGTCAAGGAAAGGATCGAATGCATGAGTAATGTCAGAAGAAGTCTCCGTGCTCTGAACTATAAGATGAGAAAGATGAACAGACTCATTTCCTTCACCACGCTCATGGATTCCTGGTATGAACTCAGGGGCAATCCTAGGAAAACCAGCAGCATGACAGAAATTGTCACGGCATGCCAGGAACGTTGGAAACAAAAAGCCAATAGTGTAAAATGTAACAAGTAAATACAACAATGGAAGAATCAAAAGAGTTACAAGGAACCTATACCCTGTTTAGGGCTGTCATCTATGTGACTTTGCTCCTGGAGTTCTTCATGTATGCCTTCAATCCTGAAGATTTGGATTTCTTGGGAGGCATCATAACAGGATTACATCGCCAACTTCAGCACCTGTCTGTATATCAGTTCCTGCCCTATAGTAAACTGGTGACCCTCATCATGGTCATTATTACCTGCATTGGTACAAAAAATAAGAAGCAGATTGAGTATGATGCCAAGAAAATGGTTATCTGGCCTATATCCTCAGGCCTTCTGATGGTTTTGTTGTCTGTTGGTATCTACAATTGGGATTGGCACTTCAAAATAGGCATACTTAGTGGTAACATTTGGGTATATATGCTATTGTCAATTGCCGGAACGGTTTTGACACAGGTAGCACTTGACAATATATCCAAGTACTTCAGAAGCGGCATGCTCAAAGACCGATTCAACTTGGAGAACGAGAGTTTCGAGCAATCCACTGAGTGTGTCTGTAATCCTTATTCCGTGAACATACCGATGCGCTTCTACTACCAGGGGAAATTCCGTCATGGCTGGATCAACATCATCAATCCTTTCAGAGGAACCTGGGTAGTGGGAACCCCTGGTTCAGGTAAAACATTCTCTGTTATAGAACCTTATATTAGGCAGCATTCCAGTAAAGGGTTCTCGATGGTGGTGTACGATTATAAATTTCCGACCCTGGCCACCAAGCTATATTATCATTATAGAAAGAATAAGGAACAGAAGAAAATCCCGGAAGGGTGTAAATTCCGTATCATTAACTTCGTAAACGTAGAATACAGCTGTAGAGTAAATCCTATCCAACAAAAGTATATAGGCAATCTGGCAGCAGCTCAAGAAACGGCAGAAACACTCATTGAATCCCTCCAGAAAGGTCAAAAGGGCTCAGGTGGTGGTAGCGACCAGTTCTTCCAGACATCAGCCACCAATTTCCTGGCCGCATGTATCTATTTCTTTGTCAACTACGGAAAGAAACCATACGATGAACATGGTCATGAACTGGATGCAGAGTATAGCGAAGACCCAGAGACCCACCATAAACGACTCACAGGACGAGTGTATGCCAAAGGCTGCCTGGGACAGATGGATAAACTGGTGGAGCCAGCTTATTGGAAAGGCCAGTACTCCGACATGCCTCATGTACTCTCCTTCTTGAACCACTCTTATGAGGAGATTTTCGAGGTTCTGGTCACCGACCCCGAAGTATATCCCCTTTTGGGACCATTCAAAACAGCCTTTGACAACAAGGCTATGGAACAGCTGGAAGGTATGATAGGTACGCTCCGAGTGCAGACATCGCGCCTTGCCACTAAGGAAGCCTATTGGGTTTTCAGCGGAGATGACTTCGACTTGAAGGTCTCTGAACCGAAAAATCCAAGCTATCTGCTTATCGCCAACGACCCAGAAATGGAGAGTATCATCGGTGCACTGAATGCTTTGATTCTCAACCGTCTGGTAACCCGAGTGAATAGTGGTCAAGGCAAAAACGTCCCTGTGAGTATCATCGTGGATGAGCTGCCGACGCTCTACTTTCATAAGATTGATAGACTTATCGGTACAGCTAGAAGTAATAAAGTAGCCGTCACTCTTGGTTTTCAGGAGCTACCTCAGCTTGAAGCTGACTATGGCAAGGTGGGTAAAGACAAGATTATCACTACCGTGGGCAATGTCATCAGTGGTTCCGCCAGAAGTAAGGATACCTTGGACTGGCTATCTGGAGACATCTTCGGAAAGGTTGTCCAACTCAAAAAAGGTATTACGATTGATAGAGACCGTACTTCCATCAATCTCAATGAAAACATGGACAGTTTGGTACCTGCCTCAAAAATCAGTGATATGGCATCCGGTTGGATCTGCGGACAGACAGCTAGAGATTTCACCGTAACCAAGACTGGCAAGAACGGCTCTATGAATATCCAGGAGGCCGAGGAGTTCAAAACCTCCAAGTTCTTCTGCAAAACGAACTTCAACATGGACGAAATCAAGGCAGAAGAAGAGGATTATAAGAACTACCCTCTTCCTATATATTACAACTTCAAGTCCACGGATGCCAAGGAACGAATTCTCTACAATAACTTCAATCGCATCGACCAGGAGGTAAAGGACATGATCAAGAAGATACAAACTGAATTCGGCAAATCAGAGAAAAAGGAATCTTCTCCTACTAAAAAACAATGAATATAAGACTGCGAAAGCTGCTATCAGTTTTTGAATTAGCTACTCAGAGGAGGGAAGAACTTACGACCGCAATATGTCTATAGAAACGATTAAGCTCATATTAAAGTTGGGCTTTAAAATTTCAAAGGACTGACATTGACGAAGCAGAATTTAAAGAGCGAGATTTGGGATTCCACAAACCCAACCTCGCTCTTTTAGATTGATGAACCATAATGATTGGCAATGTCTCTACAAAATCATAGCATCATGAATAATATCAATGTTAAAACTACGTTATTATAGATAAGTTATTGATTTGAATATGTAGAATTATTTTCTAAGAAAAAATGATATGAAGATAAGACATGCAACAATTAGTATGGTCTTGAACGAGAACAACCAATGCATCATCATGCGATTACAAAAACTGGGTGCGAAGTGCTAACCCTTGCAAAAGCTGAAGGTTGCTGACTTGACTATCAAGTCAGCAACTTTCTTTTTGTCATCTACCTTTTACCTTAATTCCTTTAATGTCTTAATTCTTCTTGCCCCAATATGACTTGCGGTTCCTTATACTGTTGTAGTTGCTGAGTCCGGAATATACAATAGTATATTTTCTAGGATTGGATTCCCAATCACATTCTCTCTGCAAATACATAGGTATGCCATCTATGTAGAGAATGGCATTTGCCTTGTCGTAGGACCACTTGCCACCAGCATGGAAACCTACAGTAATCTTATGACCACTACCCAGTGTCATGCTCTCAGAACTGCACTGCTGACCAAAATTATACTCCAGGGTGATATTCTCCCAGGTTCCCTTCAATTCACTTTCGAGAATGGTAAGCTGTGGCACATCACCATATCTCTCAGGCATAATGACTGGCCAGCCATCCTGTGTCCATCGAATGGAACGTACTTGTCCCATCATAAGGGCGTTTGAATATGGATTGCCATTTACTCCTGCCGGCAAACGACCTTGTGATGAAAAATACCAGTTACCTTCTCCATCATCAAAGACAGCACAATGAGAGATTCCTACCCAACCTGGACTATTGTTGAACTTGTACGGATGTGTCAGAATTGGATATGCCTCTCCACCCTTGTTGGTACAGTCTCTGCCATCCTTGCCATAGTAGGGACCTTCTATATTCTTGGCTCTCAACACACGAGTGTTGTAAGCCACAGAAAGTTCATCGTAGGCCAGAAAGAGATAATAGTAGCCATTGTGATATATGATCTCCGGAGCTTCAGATGCCTGCCAGCGACTATTGATATTGCGAGTATAGATACGTTTGCCATATTTGCTGATGTCTCCCCATGGGTCACCGATATTCTCATAAGGCATACCTGTATTCGGGTTCAGGCGCATGGCAACAATACCAGAATGCCATGAACCGTAGATGAGGTAATGCTTGCCATCAGGGCAGATGATATATGACGGATCGATGGCATTATACTTGAAATATGCATTCCAGTCACCTTGACCGTTTCTTCCCCAGTTGAACCCATGGTCAGTGGAAGAGCAAGCTACCATGCCCTTGTCTGTCCAATGGTTGCTTGCCGGATTGGAAGTTTCCATCATGCCGATGAAAGCTCTTTCTGTCCAGGTGTTGTCAAAATTGGCAGCATCGGCATATAAGCCATTGCCGATGTAATTATCAACCACGATGCAATAGTACATTCGGTACAAGCCATTTCTCACCTTGCGAGCACATGGCGCCCAAAATCCATAACGAAAATGCTTGATAGCAGGAAGGCCCTCCTTTGCTCTATATTCATTCACCTTGGTTGCCACCCAAGAAGGCTGTCTTCTCATGGTGGAGCCTACCCAAGTCCAGTTGATCAAGTCCTTGCTCTTACGGCAGAAGAAATGGCCATGTCCATCCAAACTGTTACCATAAGAGGCATCAGTCTGATACATGTAATAGTAGCCGTCATCAGCCTTCATGACTGTAGGGTCATGCACGTTGGCTAAATTCCAACTGCCACGCTGGTCCCAACCTGCCATTGATGCATAATCATCAATATACGAAGGAGGTGTGTAAGTACTAAGGCGACCTGAAGAAGCTCTTGTTGTCAACTCAGTTTCAACCTCTGCTGCAGGAGCTAGTTGCTGCTCCAAGCTGTCGGTACAACCTGACATGATGCCAAGCAGTATAACAGCCGTCATTAAAACATTCTTTTTCATTGGTTACTTTCGGTTTATATGAAATTGTAATTGTTTATTCTCTTGCTAATCCGTAATCAAGCATAGACTTTTCAATGCTTTCCTTTTTCAGAAAATACGTTTGGTGATGGCAAAATTACGCCAAAAGAGGCTAAGTATGGTGGATTATATGTAGAATTTTAGTGGATTATCTGATTCTTTTCGGAAAATGACTGTTTTGTACAACTAAAAATAACAGTTTATATTATCAGGGAGTTTTTGTTTTGATTAATAGATAGATGTCATGGAAGTAACGATAACCAAAAAGCCTCCAGGGCAATCATATCCCGAAGGCCATTATTCTATTTCTTCAATACTGTTTTCACATCTGTATGACCATCTGAGTAGGTGGTCTTCACGATGTTCAAACCTGGCTGAAGAGTCTGTACCTCATTACCTTTCAAGGTAAAAATACGAGTAGAGAGTACAGATGCAGCTTTTGTAAAGTCACATACGCCTGTAGTCTGCCCATCTGTATCGCCGAAGGAAACAGATCTTGACTTGCTTACACCTAAGCCATAAGACACCTTGAGAGTTGCACCGGCAGCTGCTGTTACATAGTTCTTCACTTCAGAAGCATCATTAGCCTTATAAGTATAGTATTTCGATGGAACGAAATACTCGTTGTTACCACTCTTGCTCTGTGCATCCGAAGCACCTTCACAACCCTTCAATGTGATATAGTGGTCTTTATAACTGCCACTAGTCTTGCAATCCCAAGGCTTCTTTTGGGTAACAGCAGTAGCATAAACACTATTCTCCACATAGATGTTGCTCTTGTAACCTGCACCAATGCATTGAACTACCCACAAGCTAAAGAACATAGCGCTTACCTGTCAATATTATATTAACATTTTGCTGAACATTTCCAGAAAACAGCAAGAAAAAAGCCCCGATACGTCTCGTACCAGGGCTTCGAGCTCTTTAACAATGTATATGAAACAATCAATCTTTACTAGAAAGAGATTGCTCTAAAATCCTCTTTAATCTTGCCGACACAAGCTGACAGGCGTTGATAGTTTTTCTCTCCGGCTTTCTTCACACCGCTGATATATTGTCGCATGAGCGATGGGTTGATGCCTGCACGGCGGGCAATATCAGACGCATTGAGATATGAAAAGTAATTGAAGAATGATTGAATATCGTACTTGTAGATAAAATCTACTTCCGGCAAATCATCTTCAAACTCCCTAGCCTCCTCGTAGCAATCAAGCAAATCCTGCTTTGCCTCCTCTACGGTACGTCCCACAGAGTTGAAATGCCCCTTGTTTATCGCATCTTCTGTATGACACCAATACGAACCATCAGATGCTTGTTCTACCGTAACTAAAACCTTTCTTTTCACCATACATTTATATTTTTAGTAAAAGAGCTCCACAAATAAATCCACACATGGCTCATAGATTGGCAGGGGCTATTCCCCTGCCAAATTTTTAAGCACTTTTATAGCAGTCCCTTTGGCCACCTCCTTGCAGTGCCTAGGCACATAATCGTAAGCGCCAGTCTTGGGATTGATCCATTTGTCGTGCTTTGAACCATGTTGAGACAGGATGCATCCCGCATCTCTCAGTCTCTTCAGTAATTCTGATTGTTTCATTATTTGTAAGAGCTCTTTGTCATTTCGACACTGCAAAGGTAACAAAAAAGCAACTAACCACCAAATATATAGGTAGCATTTTTGTTACATTAACTAAGATTTAACATTTATGCCTACATAATTAATATTCAAAGAAACAAAAAATGACTCATTGTATAGGCATGCTCTCACACCAAAAGAGGCGAGAGCATACCAAATATCTGAAACAAAAGAACTTAAAACACTACATTTCACTCCAATGCTTTGAGAACGTCGTTTCACTCTGGTTGTCCAAATACTCTTGCAAGAACTTAAATGGGAAAGGATAAGTCATCAGCTCATTCCATTGGCCAAAGCCCACAGCCAGCATATTCTTCAACTCCTGAATATCTTCCCATACACGCTCTTGATGATCCTTTTTCAAAATACAGATACGCCTTACATGGGGAACCTTGCCTATCTTGAAGGTAGCACCTGTATTGAAATTATCGGAATTATAACCAGATATGTAAGAGTAGGACTCTGATCCCTCCCCATCAAGACCTTCTTCCTTCCATAAATGAAATCCCATCAGACCGCGCAAGAATTTGTGGTTCGTACCCGCACCCTTTCTCTTAAACACGCAAATTGTTTTGTAATCTGGATCAGTCCCTTCAATAATCTTGCCATAGGTATCATCAATTTGCTTGGCATCCAAGATAGGAATCTCTTCTGTATCAATGATCAGATAAGCATTTCCCTCCTTCTCCATCACATGATAATCATGATTACCTTTCATTTTGAGAAGAGCAGACAAGCCCATTATAGAGGCAACAAAGGTGTCATAATCCTCTCCAAATCCATCATCAAAGCCATAAGGCTCAAATGCCATAGCTTTTCCCTCACACAACTTCAAGGATGCTCCATATACAACCTCCTTTTTTTGTTTAAAAAGCCAGAATTTCCAATTCCCTGCGATGGCTGCCATTTCTGATGGCATACAGCCCTTGACAATGCTATCCTTGACCAGTAGTTCCATCAAGATCCTCTTAGCCTTAGCCTCTGGCACATCATCCTCCTTGCCTCCACCATGATGAATCATGTGCTGGAAGGCAATACCACTCTCATACATACGCTTCACAGACTGCGAATAATGAGTTTCATCACCTATCTCCTCACATAACTTTAACAGCATATCCACCTTACCACCTCGCTTGACAACACTCACAACGTTCCCCATGGTGGCAAGCACACTCGCCTTGAATTGATCAACCTGCTTTTTTGAATCATCCGTGCCAAAAGGATCCTCCACAAGAATAGTCTTCCCCTGAAAGTATTCTTTCAACAGCTTTTCAACATTCTCCTTCGGATGACTCTCAAAGTAATCCAAAACCTGATGGTCGGAAAAATCAACTGTCAGCATACCATCAAAGAGCTTATTCACGTTTTCAATTACTTGGCAGATGACAAACAATCGGCTGTGATTGTACGTATCCTTGTTCCAAGGCCAATAAGGAACAGTGTTGTGAGAAGAAGAGAAGCGCTTCTTCTTGATGTAAACCTGGTCCAAACGATAATCACCTTCATTCAGTTTTTTGAGTATAACCGGCTTCAGATATTCTCCAAGCCATAACTCACCATCCATTTCCTTCCCCACCTGGAAAACACAGTTACTATACGCCTGTAACTGCTTGAAATCCTTAGGATGTGAAAACGAGGTAGTTCTGGCAGCCAGATTCATATACTTATTCACCTCCAACTTCAAGCAAACCAGTTCCTTCAACCTTTTGGATACCCCAAAGTTCTGGTCATCACAAACCAGCAACATGCCATTGTTGTACATCATGCCACCCTTGCCCTTCTTTCCGAGGGCATTGATTGCAAGCGACACGATAATGCGCTGCTGCAGGAATTCATCATACCCATACAGATCATCTGACTTGCAAGCCACATCCTTCTGAACTTTCAGACTTTCCATCACCAGCTTCTCATCGCCCTTCTCCACCAGCACGAAAAATCTCGTATAGCCGTCTCTGCTGCTAAAAGGTTCATACTTTGCATATATGCCTACTACCGACAAAGATGGCGTGTCAGAGAGTTGTTCGTAAGAAAGATTCTTGCGCTCACGATCTCTCGTTTCCATCCTGTAAGATACAATGCCATACTTGGCAAAGAATGCTTCTCTGTTCCATGACACCATAAGCCTGTTGGTTGTCACAGGCAACTTCAATATCTCTTCTTTTGAAATATGCTCTATCTTTTTTGCCATATAACTACTTATTAAAAAATTATCTTTCAATTAAACCTTTAATTCGCATGATAGCATCATGCTGGACATGTCCATCCTCATCTATCACTCCGCAGATCTCATACCTGTCCATCGACTCAAATGGCATCTTGAGCATGTTGATTGTATAAAGCGGACACCCCAGACGATTCACCTTTTCCTGACGCTTCTCTGCAGTAGGCATGTCTCCATCCCTGTCCAAATGCTCTATGGACGGATTCATATTTTTCACATCAAATGCCACCTTATAGGAACCATCCGGATTCAGAACCACAAAATCGGCCAACTCATAATCCCGGTCCTCCAGATGCGCAAACTGCTCCTCTCTGCAATCCGTATAGCGAAGAACAAGTGCCTTGAAAGCTTCCTCACCAATTTCGCCGGCATAATCAGCCATCAATATCTCCGGATGCAGGATAAGACCATCAGAACTCCAACCTGTAGCATAGCCATTCCGCTCAAAATGCTCACGAATAACCGGATTCTTCATCAACACATCCAATCTGACAGATGAAGGAGATACAGGATGCTGGCAGAAAGATCCATCCTCATCTCTTTCCCAATTGCCATAACACTTTCTCAGGAAAGGAACCATCATGGCCTGTTCATCAAGCTCCTGCAAGGATGCCACCACAGGATTACGGATAATGGCCTGCTTGTAGTACTGATTCATGATTTGAGCCCTCTTGACGTAATAAGGAATCGACAAATCTTCACTCCCATCCTCTAAATTCTCATATTCCACCTCATAAGGATGTGGAGTGAAGAGTAAAGCCTTCTCCCTCATTTTACGCAATTTGCATTGAGCAGCCTGGGAATCATTATGCAGTTTGACCTCTTCAGCAGAAGCATGACTATCACCGCCGATCTCTGTATGCCCCTGAATATAACTGCTCAAAGCCTTGAATTCCTTGGTGTGTGACTTGTCACCCAAATCACCCATAAAGAATTCCGTCATCCCCTCATCATACAGAACGTAGGTAGAAAGCGGCTTATTCCTGGTCCTACATATTCTTCCCACAGCCTGCTCAATCATCGTCTGCGCCCAGGCAGCCTTGTCCATGGCTACAGCATCCTCCTTAAAACGGATAGACTTTTTGGAAATCGCCTCTTCCAGCCAGTGCCCCACCTGATTCTGAGTCAGCCAACTTCTCTCGTTGAGCATCATGAGCGACATCATAATCCGGTAGAGACCAGCATCAAAAGCCTGCTCCTGGCTATCATCATTGAAAGAGAGATAAGAGGTGGGACTCTGGAGATAGACAGCATCCCAGTCCTTCTTCAGTTCATGTTCATCCTCCTCCCAGTTGTCACCCCTCTCATAATCAATACCTTCCGGTATCTTATACTGGAGATTGGCACCCGCCTTGAAACTACCATAGGCCGTCACCAGCATCACCTTGGAAATGCTGCCATCACTCAATCTCTTCAAAACCTTGTCTTCCACGTCCTTTAAACTGTTGGACATGAACAGATGCTCATTCTGCCAATCAGGTAAACCACTCTCAAAGACATCCTCCACATGATCATCATTTTTCATCTTCTGCTTGTAGGATCCGTCAATCAGACAAGCGATAACGTTCATCTGCTTCTCGTAGGCTTGAGCAGCTCTATTCTGGAAAAAGAGCATACTGTGAATGTCATCATGCCCGTGGAACCAGTGATAAGCCTCGATGAACTGAAAGATACGATAGAACTCAAAAACTGCTTCATCAGCATTGGAAGCCTCACGGAAGATTTTTCTTCTAGTCAGCTTGAACCATCGGTCAACCAGTCCTTCCTCAACAGCATCTTCACAGAACATCTGCTTATATTTCTCAGGTAGGGTCATGTGTTCCTTGCGGCTGTCCTTGAACATATAATGCTCCAGTGGCACTACCTCTACCTGATGACGGCTAGGATACGTAGCTTCAACAAGCTCCTCAAACTTCCTGCTATCCTCTCTGTCCAAAAGATGAACTTTCCTGCCCAAAGCCGACATCAGATACTCTATATCAAAGTTACTGATCACAGATTCACTTGAAGCCGTAGCAGAACAGAGTACCACAGCCACCTTGTCAGAAACCACCAGATCATACAGTATTTTCTCAGGCGTGCAGCTAATCTCCCTGCAAGAGAGCCTTACCCGGTGAAGACTGTCTCTTTCATCAAGCTCCTCCTGATATAACCGGCAACCATGCATATAGAAGGAATCGTCCTGCACCTTGTACTTCTTGCCATCCATCTTGACGGTCAGATTCTTTCGATTGGTGTAGTAATCCAGAAGTTGCTGCTCAAAGAACTTCTCTGAAACCACCTCAAAACGAGCCAGGAGCGAATGGATTTCACCTTCCACCGTAGGCCATCCCAAGTATTGTTCCCTGTCATCGGTCTCATTCCTGAAAGCATCCTGCCTCTTCTGGAAAGCCTTCCTGACACAACCGCTCAGGAACTTCTTCACCGCCATAGTATTGCTTTCCGAGAGCTTGAGGAACTTATCCAAGGAAATCACCATGTCATACTTCCCAAACAGTTCTTCCTCATTCTCAGCATGAGCCAATATGAAATTCTTCTCACCAGCCAGATAGCAAATGAAGGACCGAGCGTGTTCCTCTCCACCACAAATCTCCAACTTAAAGGTGGGACCGGCAAAGAACACACCACGTCGAAAACTGCTGTACTCCTCCGTATCTGCCAGGAAGATGTTCTTGTAAGGAAGTATATCCCCTATCTTCCGCTCCCAATTATCCTGGCAAATTTTCTGAGCCTTCTCCAAACTTTCCTTCAAAAGAGTCCCATCATATCTCTCTGTAAGGGTATCCTTGGCCGACAATAAGCCCAAATACTGCAAATAGCCGTGATATCCCTTGCCATATTTGTTGAAGCCTGCAGACTTTCTGCAAGCCTGACCAATGATGACATCACGCATGGCTACTGCTGCCTGATCAGACTCATCAAACAGGATTAAGGTCTTCTTGTCACAGAAATCCCTGATACAGACACTTTCCGACAAAATAGGATCAATACCAAGCATCGCCTTATGAACGGTCATCAGAAATACCTTCCTGCTGGCGTAGTTAACCTGCGGATAGACTCTCTCCAATGAAGGAAAACGACTCAGTATAGTCTTCACACCCACTTTCTTCACTTCTCCAGTAATAAGCAAATGCTTCTTGTAGTTGGCAAAGAAATCCCTGACAGCATATCTCAGCCGGCTCTCTTCTGCCTGCATCTGCTCTAGCAGAGAAGCATTCTCAGAATCATCTTGTAGTATGGCCACCAAAGCATTTATGCACTTAGCCAACTTCTCAACCTGCGCCAATCTGTTTTCCAACACAGCCACAGAAACCTTCTTCTTCCGCTGCTGCTCTATCTGATATCCCATTTCGGCCAGCAATTCCTGAAGACTTCCGGACCTTACTGCCTTCAAGATAACCTCCGTGTTGTTCTCTATTACAAGCTTCTCACTCAGCTTAAGACAACCAGGCTGATCGATAAACTTCTCAATCTCGCGATTCATACCCTCTATGAGCTTGTTCTGAACACACAGAATGATGATGTGCTCAAAATGCTTGGGATAATATTCACAGGTGAGTTTACCGATGGTATATGACTTGCCACCACCAGTTGCCAAGTCACAGATGTAAAGCCCAGGATGAACATACTGCTTGAATATCTCCTCCACATGGGCACTCAGTTCTTGCTTTTTATCTTTCATACAAAATATTTTTAAATCGTCCATAAAATTACGAGCTTTCTGTGCAGTGTATCTGCACAGAAACAAAAAAAGCACAAAAAAAAGAAACAACACATATAAAACACCCACAAGTCTCTAGATTGTGGGTAGTTCAATTAATGTTAGCGGATAATAGTATCCGTTTTCAGCCTGTAAAAGTACAAAAAAAATAAGATACTACATCACAAATCATTCAATAATTTGCCACAAAAGAACAAATTTTCAGTTCATCCTATCTGCACAGTACTAAAAAAGCCACCAGATGACTCTGATGGCTACCGATTTGAGATATAAACTAACTATCCTAACTTACTCATTACTATGCTTGCGAGAGAAGTATGGAAGGCTATCTGAAGCCTTGAATACCACCTTGTCACGAGCTGCAATGGTAATCTTCTCGCCTGTTGCAGGATTAACACCCTGGCGTTCCGCTACATGCTTGATGGAGAAACGGCCGAAATCAGGGATGGAAATCTCTCCATCTCCCTCCACGATGTTATCAGCCATCACACCCATCAGAGCGTTAAAGAACTTGGAGGCATCAGTCTTTGTGATGCCAGCCTTCTCAGCAAATGCTGCTACAATCTGTGTCTTATTCATTATTCTTACTTTTAAAAAATGGTGTGCAAAAATACTAAAAACCAATGAATTGAGCAAACAATTCGGTTAAAAAATAACCACTACTCACAAATCCCTACTACTAAATAGGGAAAATCCACCTTCCATTTAGAGTATCTCCCTTTGTCATCCCACTAAATCGCCATATCTTTGCAACCGTAATCAAGAGACTGAAGATATATCGATGATACAGTAGAAGTAATTAGAATAGTAACCCTTTAGAGAACATGAGTTATGAAAAGATTGATAATGACAATGGTAATGGCAGCCGTCATGAGTATGACCGTTTCTGCACAGAGAATAGATAACACCATCAAGGAGGCACGTATCTTTACAGACAAGATGGTGGAGGAGGTGAACTTAAATAATTGGCAAAGGGAGAAGGCAAAGAAGGAAGTCTTAGGGGAAGGACTTCCTATTTATGATTGTATCAATTTTGCCTGTATCTTTTTCTTGCCGTAATAACCAAGGAATAATCTAAAAAGTTACCCAAATATTTTATCTCCGAAGCGGGAGATTAATTTCTGTTTAAAATCGTTTGGGAAATTGCAATCCCTAAACGCATCTTTCTCAATGCTGACAACACCATCTGGAATAACAATACTCTTCAAAGATTCACAACCGATGAATGCCCCCTCTCCAATACTAGTTACACCATCTGGAATAACAACGCTACTCAAAGAAGTGCAACTCAGAAATGCACCCACAGCAATATGAGTTACACTATTAGAAATAACTAGGCTCTTCAAAGATCTACAACCACTAAATGCATAATCCCCAATGCTGGTAACACTGTCAGGAATAATAATACTCTTCAATAATTCGCAATAACTAAATGCATCATTCCCAATAACAGCAACCCCATCAGGAATAACAACGCTACTCAACGAATCGCATTCAGAAAATACCATGTTACAAATAATCTTTGTCCCCTCTTTTATGGCATAAGTACCTTTAAGCTTTTGTGGAACTTTCAATAGTTTTCTTCCATCTTTGCTGTATTTCACGCCAAATTCATCTGTAATGGCCTCATTTAACTCTGCTTTCGTTGCTTCTGTTGACATATCCTCTACTTTCAACTGACAAGCCCCCAGAGAATCACCATCCACCCAATCCATCAACAGTACCGGATATTTCTCCTCTATACCTTGACTCTGAACCAAGAGTTCCTTCTCCTGATACTTCACAGAACTACTGTTGGAAGACGCATCAGCACATCCTTTCTGAGCTTTCGTAAAACACTTGAGAGCATAACATTTCCCGGTAGTATTGTCCTGCATCTTGAATACCCCGGAAGAATCACCACTGATGTAACAGGGTTCACCTTGACCATCTAATACGACAGAAAGGTGAGTCAACTTGTCAAGATTGACACCGGCATCTTGAATAGCCTTCATATATTCTAAAAGGGTTGGATACTGCATAGCTTTTACAATTAATAATTCGTTTCATATAGCCGTATGAATATACTGCATGACAAAAGTACACATTAAATTTCAAACCAACAAAAGAAACTGCAGAAAAATGATTAATCATCGCTTATTATTTCTATTCCAATGGAAATATATGAGAGAAAATCCATTTCTATGTCGTGTACATCTGTAAATCGACCAAACAAGAGGTAATGAAATCGGCTACTATGTATCCAACGGCAAGGCCAACTGGTATATGAAACTAGAAAGATACTCTAGCAGTACCGTCTTTGTCAAGAATGCAGAGTCATTAACAACCAATTTTCAGGATGCCCAAAAGAAAATTGAAGAATTGAAAGTAGTCTACAAGAAATAATCATTCATTATTCTGGATGTTCCTATTATATAAGAGGTACTATATAGAGTCAAATCGTACTCATATATAGCACCTCTCTATACATTTATTCAAATCGTAAGGAAAACAATTATTATTCTTACACATTGTTGCACATATTCAGCTTTATTAAAGCATACAAAAAGCACATGCAGGTTTTCAGTAACATTTTGCTGGTATTACTTACTTCTTTCAAACATTCTGCGTACCTTTGCACTCGAAAAGTTAACAAAGAGTATTAATTAAAAAGGTAAGATTATGAAGAAGATTGTTTTTATGGTAATGATGGCAATGGCAGTTCTTTCAACCAACGCACAGAACGAGTACCCAACAGCCAAAATAGAGAAGCACGATGTAGCTATCCTGGTTATCGACATGCAGAATGACTTCGTCGATCCTAAGGGAAAGTTGTGTGTAGCTGGCGCAAAGGCTACGATACCGGCAATCAATAAGCTCATCGCATATGGCAGAAGCAAGAACTGGAAAGTAGTCTGGGTAACCCGTGACCACAGATCATCTGGTGTTGATGTCGATGCACCACGTATCCCCCTCTTTGTTGAAGGAAAAACGGGTTATTGCGTACCAGGAACCTGGGGTGGAGCACTCGTAGATGGTCTCAAGCCGGAGAAAGAAGACATCATGTCACCCAAGTTCAGAAACTCAGCCTTCTTCAATACAAATCTTGATCTCATGTTAAGACGCATGGGTGTCAAGACAGTTGTCTTGGCCGGTACACAGTATCCAAATTGTGTCAGAGGTACAGCCAATGATGCCATGAGCTATGACTATGAAACTGTCGTTTGTACAGATGCCTGCTCGGCAAAGACTCCAGAAGTTGCTGCAGCCAACGTATTTGACATGAAAAATATGGGCATCAAATGTATTTCCTTGGATGAAGTAGAAAAAGAGTACAAGTAAATTCAAGTAACTACTCAGCACCCCTATAGAAAACTTCTCGTTAATAAAGTATAAACT
>ERZ1504259.285-NODE-285-length-17380-cov-3.621241_pt1 | contig 17380 bp, 10 predicted proteins | sample MGYA00571880_ERZ1504259 | MGnify/ENA primary metagenome ERZ1504259 (study PRJEB39906, sample SAMEA3182086) | gut metagenome | biome: human; feature: gut; material: Stool; isolation source: human stools | place: Canada | collected 2013-01-21 ... | reverse complement strand
CGACCCAGGTCACATGAGCCCTATGCTCTATGCTGGTTTGGCTTTGCGTGGTTTCTTCTCTATGGAAGACCTCAAGCAGTTCCGCCAGTGGGGTTCTGTAACTCCTGGTCACCCAGAGCTCGACCTTCAGCGTGGTATCGAGAACTCATCTGGTCCTCTCGGTCAGGGTCATGCCCTCGCAGCTGGTGCAGCTGTTGCAGAGAAGTTCCTCGAGGCTCGTCTGGGTTCAACCATGATGCAGCACAAGATCTACGCATACATCTCTGATGGTGCTGTAGAGGAAGAGATTTCTCAGGGTGTTGGTCGTATCGCCGGTAACCTCGGTCTGAACAACCTCATCATGTTCTACGATTCTAACGACATCCAGCTCTCTACAGAGTGTGGCGTTGTTATGAACGAGGATACAGAGATGAAGTACAAGGCTTGGGGCTGGAATGTCATCAAGATCAACGGTAACGACGTAGCTCAGATTCGTGAGGCGCTCGATGCTGCCCAGAAGGAGCAGGACCGCCCTACCCTCATCATCGGTAAGACCGTAATGGGTAAGGGTGCTCTCCGCGCAGACGGCACAAGCTACGAGGCTTGCATCAATACTCACGGTGCTCCTCTCGGTGGCGACGCTTACGTAAATACTATCAAGCACCTCGGTGGTGATCCTGAGAATGCATTCGTTATCTTCGACGATGTAAAGGAAATCTACGCTAAGCGTGCTGAGGAGTTGAAGAAGATCGTAGCTGAGCGCAAGGCTGCAGAGGCTGAGTGGCGCAAGGCTAACCCAGAGAAGGCAGCTCAGATGGATGAGTGGTTCAGCGGCAAGGCTCCTAAGGTAGACTGGAGCAAGGTTGAGCAGAAGGCTGGTTCAGCTACACGTGCAGCATCAGCTGCTTGTCTCGGTGTTTTGGCAGAGCAGGTTCCTAACATGATCTGTGCTTCTGCTGACCTTTCTAACTCTGATAAGACAGATGGTTTCTTGAAGAAGACCAAGAGCATCGTTCGCGGTGACTTCTCTGGTGCTTTCTTCCAGGCTGGTGTTGCAGAGTTGACTATGGCTGATATGTGTATCGGTATGATGCTCCACGGTGGTGTGGTTGCAGCAATGGGTACATTCTTCGTATTCTCTGATTATATGAAGCCAGCTGTACGTATCGCAGCCCTGATGCAGGTTCCAGTGAAGTTCATCTGGACTCACGATGCATTCCGCGTTGGTGAGGATGGACCTACTCACGAGCCAGTTGAGCAGGAGGCACAGATTCGCCTCATGGAGAAATTGAAGAACCACGCAGGTAAGGACAGCGTTCGCGTATTCCGTCCAGCTGATGCTGACGAGACTACAGTTTGCTGGAAGCTCGCTATGGAGAACGTTGAGACTCCTACAGCTTTGATCTTCTCTCGCCAGGGCATCGCTAAGTTGCCAGAGGGTACAGACTACGAGCAGGCTGCTAAGGGTGCTTACATCGTAGCAGGCAGCGACGAGAATCCAGACGTTATCTTGGTAGCTAGCGGTTCTGAGGTTTCTACATTGGAGGCTGGTTGCGAGGCTTTGCGTGCCGACGGCATCAAGGTTCGCGTGGTAAGTGCTCCATCAGAGGGCTTGTTCCGTGGTCAGAGCAAGGAATATCAGGAGAGCGTATTGCCAAAGAACGCTAAGATCTTCGGTATGACTGCCGGTCTTCCTGTAACACTCCAGGGTCTCGTAGGCGCTAATGGTAAGGTTTGGGGTATGGAGAGCTTCGGTTTCTCAGCTCCTTACAAGGTACTTGATGAGAAGCTCGGTTACACAGGCGAGAACGTTTACAAGCAGGTAAAGGCTTTCTTGGCAGAGGCTTAATTAGCATAAACTAAACAGGAGTTGGAAGCAGGAGTTGGAGATTTTGCCGGATGGCAGATTTCCATTTCCGGCATCCGACTCCTTTCACTCTTTTAATATTAACCTTGTGAAGGATAAGGGTTTACCCCGTTTTCTTCACTTAAAAACTTAAGTATTATGGAAGTAAAGACAGTTGGTATTGCATGCGATCACGCAGGTTTTCCATTGAAGCAATTTGTATTGGAATATTTGGAAAAGAAGGGTTATCCTGTAAAGGATTATGGTACATACAGCGATGCGAGTGTAGACTATCCTGACTTCGGTCATGCTCTTGCCAAAGGCATTGAGAGCGGCGAAGTATATCCAGGTATCGGCATTTGCGGCAGCGGCGAAGGTATCGCCATGACATTGAATAAGCATCAGGGTGTACGTGCCGGATTGGCATGGTGCAAGGAGATTGCTCATTTGGTTCGTCAGCACAACGATGCCAACGTATTGGTACTTCCAGGTCGTTTCGTAGACAACAAGACCGCCGAGGCTATTCTCGACGAGTTCTTTGCCACAACATTCGAGGGTGGCCGTCACGAGCGTCGCGTCAAGAAGATTCCTGTTCAGCAGTAAAGTTCTGAATGGATAAAAAAGAATTAAGGCTGAGTCATCGCATGATGGCTCAGCCTATTTTTATGGAAAGGCTGACTGTCTTTCAACCTAAGAAATCTTTAAGCCATAACACCATTATCATAGAGATATTCCGGTGCAATATCAGCTCCATTATACCAGAAGATAGTTTGGTCTAGTCCGAATTGAACGAACTTTTTCTTGTCCTTCAATTCTGCAAATGCCGGATATTTCAAAAGAGGCTGCAAATCAACCTTCTTCGTCACTCCATCATTAAATGTACAAAGAAGAGTATAATCTCCTAAATAATCTACATCTTTAACTGTTAGTATCATATCCTTATTTATTGATGGTCAAAAGCATAAATATAAATCAATATACCTTGTATAACATATACTGCACCCATATATTTCCCTTTTAAAATCGTAAATACGCTTGCAAAGTTACGCTTTTATTTGGAAAGCGCAAAGAAAAATGAGATTATTTTTTTGTCAATCCAAGATTTTGTAGTACCTTTGTGCCCAAGTATGGCGAGGCAAATGCCAAACCTGCTCTATTTTCGTGGGTTAACGATTAGATTCGTATCGATTAGACTGGAAGTTCAATTCAGAATAGCTCCTACCAAAGCAAAATTCAACAAAGAGAATGTACAGTATGAGACGGTGCGCCATGATATGGCGTTCCCTCATCTCTTGTATTTCTCTTTGTGGCCCATCTGTGGTAGGAGCAGCCTTGAATTGGAATACAACGAGATGACGGGTACGCTCTTTTTGTATCTTGTACCCTCGGAATACATTTTTATTAGTTCACAGATTTCAGTAACAAGATTTAAAGCTCCTACCAACATGCAAAAGAATCTGCCAATTGAAAATCTTCTAGATGAGTACTTTAAGGCATTAAACGCAACCTATAGTACCCATGATGCCAGCGAGTATAGCTACCGCTCGGCCTTGGAGAATTTATTGAATAGTCTGCTACAGCCAGAATATCAAGCTATCAATGAGCCACGCAATATGACTTGCGGCAAGCCCGACATATCCATCATTCGCAAGCGTGATGCCGTAACTGTAGGCAGTATAGAAACCAAGGACATCAACAAGCCAGACTTAGAGGGAAAAGGAAGAAACCAGGAACAGTTCGACCGCTACAAGAAGGCGATGAACCATGCTGTCTTTACAGATTACCTCCGTTTTCTGTTTTATGAAAGCGGCAACGATACTCCTATCCTGGACATTCGTATAGGCACATGCCAGAACGATGAAATCATACCCGACATCGAAAAAGGCAAACAGCTATGTTCGTTCCTTCGCAAATACATCGGGAAGAAGATTCAACCTATTCGCTCTGCTACAACTTTGGCGGATCTCATGGCAAAGAAAAGCCAGTTGATGTGTGCCATTCTTACAGACTTGTTGAAGGAAAACGGCAAAGACAATGCATCGGGACTATTGAAGAAGACTTATACAGACCTCAAGGATTCTCTCATTCAAAATCTCGACGAGGATGGCTTTGCTAAGATATACTCGCAGACTGTAGCTTACGGCTTATTTGCAGCCCGACTAAACGACACCACCCCAGAAAATTTCTCTAGGGCAGAGGCAGCTGAGCTGATACCAAAAACCAACAAGTTGCTACGAGGAATCTTCAATGACTTGGCGGGTAATACAATCCCTGAACGCATCTCCTGGATTATCGACGACTTGGTTGAGATGTTCGGTGCCACCAATTTGCAAAAAATGTTCGAACGAGACATCAGAAACAACCGAGACCCACTGATACACTTCTATGAAGACTTTCTGAAAGCATTTAATTCTGCAGACAGAAAGAACTTCGGCGTATGGTATACCCCACTCCCCATCGTCAAGTTTATCGTAGATTCCATAGACATTCTTCTGAAGAACAAGTTGAGCATTGAAGAAGGCTTGGCCGACACAACCACAATCATTCACAAGACGCTGGATGGAGAAACGGAACTTAGTCAAGTACAGATACTAGACCCTGCAGTAGGAACCGGAACATTCTTAGCAGAAATCATCAATCATATCGCTGACCAATACAAGGGACAAGAGACACTTTGGCAGAAATATGTCCACAGCTGTCTTTTGCCTCGACTGTATGGTTTCGAGATACAGATGGCATCCTATACTGTAGCACACATCAAGTTTGATATGGTGTTGGCACATACTGGTTATAAGACTGAAAAAGACGATGCATTCCACATTTGCCTTACCGACTCTCTCAGAAAGCCAAACAAGACTGGAGAAAGCAACACAGGATATTGGATTTCCCTAGAACAAGCGGAAGCCGACCGCATCAAGTCGCAACGTCCAATCATGGTGATGTTGGGCAATCCTCCATACAATGGGGAGAGCCAAAACAAGGCTGACGAGATAGAAGAACTCATAGAAAAGTACAAGCAGGAGCCAGACCAAATACTCAACAAAAAAGAAAAGGCAAAGAAGATTGCCGACACGAAATGGCTAAATAATGACTACGTGAAGTTTATCGCTTTGGCACAGCGTTTCATAGAAGGAAATGGCAAGGGTATTATAGGTTACATCACTCCCAACACACATTTAGACAGTCTTACTTTTAGAGGAATGCGTTATCAACTGCTGAAGACTTTTGATAATATATACATCATTAATCTTCACGGCAGCAACAAAACAAAAGAGACTTGCCCTGATGGTTCTAAAGACGAGAATGTATTTGGAATCGAAAGCGGTGTATGCATCACTCTCTTTGTAAAAACCGGAACTGAAAAAGGCGAATCTTCCTTAGCCAAAGTATATTATAAAGATGTATATGGAAAAAAGAAAGAAAAGTTTGATTTCTTGGAGCAGAACAACTTGCTGGCTTTGGATTTCGAAGAAATTACACCTACATCACCGATGTTTTTTCTTCTCCCAATCAAGAAGAACATGGAAACAGAATTCGGTCAAGGATTCTCTGTTGAAGAGCTCTTTATAAAAAAGGCTCTTGGAATATGTACCAAAAGAGATTCTATCGCCTACCAATCTAGTCTAAATGGAATAAAAAGGATAGTTCAAGACTTCAGATACCTGGAGGAGCAAGCCATCAAAGAAAAGTATAACATCACCAAAGAGAGTGAAGATTCAAAAGTAATTAATGGTATTCGTAACATTAAAGAATTTGGCATAAAAGAAGAGTTTTTTAGAGAAGCTACATATCGTCCATTGGATAAACGATATACATACTTCACTAACAAGTCAAAAGGATTTATTGCCAGACCTGTTTATGACACGATGCGCCACCTTGCCCACCAAGACCAGAGCAAGAATCTAGGTTTAATCATCGGCAAGAGTGGCAATGTAGTTGGCGATATGCCTTGGAATTTATGCTTCGTTACCAACACAATAGTAGACTTGAACATCTTCTATCGTGGAGGAGGATACGTGTATCCTTTATACGTTGATACGAGTAAAGCTGTCAACCAGGGAGACTCCAGCACTCAGGAATTAGGTGACGAAAAGGAAAACATCATTTCTAATCTCAATGGAGACATCATCAAGAGACTAGGCGACTGCTTAGGAGAAGAACCTTCCCCAGAAGATTTGTTCGACTACATCTATGCCATCCTGCATTCCTCAAACTATCGAGATAAATTCAAGGAACAACTGAAATACCAGTTTCCTCGTATTCCATACCCTCAAAACGAAGAAGAGTTTAAAAAACTAGCGTCATTGGGTAACCACTTGCGCCACCTGCATCTTATGGACAATACGGCGACATGGAATGCCAAGAGTCAATTCCCTTTCAAAGGAAATGGGAGCAGCATAATCGTTAAACCTCAATGGAAAGACGACAAAGTGTACATCAACAAAGAAAACTATTACGACAATGTACCAGAGGTAGTTTGGCGATATTATATTGGAGGATACCAAATAGCAGAGAAATGGCTTAAAGACAGAAAAGGCACAGAGCTAGACTTCAACGCCATCATCCACTATTCCAACATATTGTATGTCTTGACGCAAACAATCTATCTTTCTAAAGAAATAGACAAAATATACATATAATCCTTACTTCTCTCCAAGCACTACGCCTTTACAGAAGAAGAGCTCGACTTCATTATCAACTACGACATTAAGTATCGTATGGGCGATGAGCTGAACAAGGACGAGGAGTAAAACGAAGAATCCCTGTTACTGATGCTACTCGGTAAGCATCGGCAACAGGGAATTTCGTCGTATTGTTCTATTGTTTTATCCTTCAGAATTATAAAAGTCTAGCAAGGGCGTACAGAAACTACCTTTGCCACATGTCCCTCGGGAATGTCTGGTACAACTATCGAATAGCTGACAGGATATTTCTTTTCAAACTCCTCAATAGGAAGAGTGAATACTTTTAATTTCTTTTTCTTCATAATTTACTCCTTTCTTCAATAGCATATCAAACTAAGCCATTCTTCTTCAACAAATCTGTCAATTCTTTCCCCTTTATAGTACTCCGCTCCGATTTATCATAAATATAAAGCAAGCCGAGACCATCCTTTATATCGGCTAACACAACTGTTATAATACGGGCACCGCCACTTTTACCAGTTCCTTTCGATTTAATAGCCATACGAACCTTACGCAAGCCGCCACCTAAATCTGCACCCAAAGAGGGGGAAGAACTTAACTCATTCATCAATTCCTTCAAATCAAATTTAAACGACTTATAGCGCTTATTCAATCGTTTAGCTTCCTTTTCAAAAGAAGGGAAAGTAAATATCTTACAACTCATTCAGCACGTCCTCCAATGGTTTAAGCTCTAGCTTTCCTTCACGATAGGACTTCAGCTCATGGAGGGCATTGTCGAAACCCGAGAGTATTTCTTCTTTAGTCATACAAGGCTCTTCTTGAACCATACACGCCTCATTTGCCTCTTTATTTGCAAAGAGGTTTCTTATCCTATCCAAAAGATGGATATCTTGTGTATTAAGCACCTGACGAATAATATCATTCTGTGCTGCTTGTATATTTAATGCTGTCATACAAACTCCTTTTTAAAAATTTGCTTTCTAAATACCGAATATCACTTATTTCATGCAAAATTACACAGAAGTTTTCAAAATACCAAATATTTTCAGGCAAATCTACAAAAAAGCTGGTATTTCCTTTGATTTTCAGCGGATTATTCGTATTTTTGCATCGTTACAAATATAAATTCTTTATATGCCAGAATCTCCCTCTCCCATCTTCCCCGCAACTCCAAGCAAAGTGCTTTGGCTAGGAACAAATACATCATCAGCATCGCTGACAATGTAGTATTTGGAGCTTTAGACCCAACCAGTTCACTCACTAACCTGGTGGAGGAACAGAAACTACTTGGAATAGAAATACACGCAAGCGTATGATATCAAAGGATAATGTGTAAGATACAATCTCAGAATACGGAAGAAGTTGTCGGAAAAGACAGATGAAGTTGTCGGAAAAAATAGTATAGGTTATCGGAGAAGTTAACTCCGTAGGCCGCACAACAGCTGTTGTGCGCTTGCATAACAGCTGATATGCGCTCGCACAACACCTGTTGTGCATGCGCAGACCAGCTGATGGGCGCCTACAGCAAACCAACATTACTCGCGCAGATGGTTTTATCTATCTGTTTTGTAAAAACTTATAACCGGATTTTTGATATTGATTACTATACAATCTAGAGATAGAAATAGAGCTATTATGCACTTCATTTGCCATATTACCTGTTTTTCTATAAGAGAAAAATCACTGCAAAAGCCGTTTACCAACAATCACATAACTTCCTGTTTATTAAGGTATTGTGATTTTCTATCATATTTTCAATATTCACAGCAAAATAAAAGCAGGATGAAAATACGGGAATCTGAGCAGGGTATTTGTCAAAAAAACTATAGTCATATTCCGATCAATACTTTGGTAAAACTGAGAACAATTCACTATCTCAAAGAAACCAAAAAAAGGGATGCCACACTAGGTGACATCCCCCTATGAGAATCAAATACTTATTTGAAGCTTAAACTTTACTTGCTCTCAGCCTCAGCCTGCTTGGTCTCAGGTGCATTAGGACCATAGTAGCCATAGTAAGCCTGGTAACGGGTGTAACCCCAGTTAGCCTGAGCCTTCTCTGGATCGAGCTGCTTAGCCTTGTCGAGAACCTTGATAGCCTCCTGGTAAACAACCTTGCGGCCGTTAGGATCCTGCAAGTTACCAGCCTTGCTGTTGTAGCAAGCACCCAGATAAGTAAGAACAACTACGTTATCCTCCTTTGCAGCAAGAGCCTGCTTCAAACACTTGATAGCGTTGTCAGCATCGTTCTTCTGGATATACATCATACCCTTGTTAGCAAGAGCTACAAAGTTGTTAGGGTTCTTTGCAATAGCTGCGTCCAAAAGTTCAGTCTGCTCCTTCTCCATCTTCAATGAAGAGTACATAGAGTTCAAACCATCGAGAACAACATCATTGGTCTCGTCCTTTGCAAAGATATCCTTGAGCTTGTTAACATAGGCAAGAGAATCCTCGTGAGTCTTCAAGCCGTCCTTCATCACATAGAGCTTGAGGTTGAGGGCATCCTTAGCCTCCTTCTCGCTCTTCATGGCGATGTCGCAATACTTCTCGCAACGGGCAGCATCCTTAGCCTGGTATGCATAACGGGCTGCAAAGAGAGCAACCTGACCGATATACTCCTTCTCGCCATCCTTCTGCTTCTGGTCTACAGAAGCGAAGAGAGGCTCATTGTCTGTATCGAGGAATGCACCCCAATACTTCAATACCTCATCAGCCTTATTGTTCTGGGCTGCAGTCTGACCCGCATTAACGAGCTGAATGCGAGCACCCCATACACGGCTAGCGTTGTTGTTAAACTTAGGAGCAACCTTACCCTTAGCGTTAGGAAGCTGGTCGTACTTGTAGCACTCAATAGCATTGATCAATGCATTGTATGCGCCCTCAGACATAGCAGCCTCGTCAACCGGGTCGTTCTTCTTCATGATCTGATTGGTCTGCTGGATGCTCTGCTGGTCGTTGAACTGCTTCATAGCGAGATCAACGAGCTTGTTGTAAGCCTTGGCCTTCTCTGCATCGTTAGCCATCTGACCCAAATTCTGCTTAACCAAAGCCTCAGCCTCGGCATAAGACTTAGCCTTCATGACAGCCTTGAGAGCGTCACTGTCGCCTGCGAATGCTGATGTGGCACCTAGTACCATCATTGCAGCTACTAAAAACTTTTTCATTTTTCTTAATGAGTTTAAAAGTTGTTGTTATTTATTTTTTACGCGTCTTTTCTTTTATTCGAAATCTACGTTGTCCGAATCGGTATCATCTGCTTCAGATGCTTCGTCTGCGAGATGAGCCGCAGCCTCGGCAGCCTCTTCGGCAGTCTTGGCACCTACGGTATCATTCTCTATCTCCTCGCTCTTCTTAGCCCAAGCAGAACGGCTCTCCTCTTCTACAGAAGCCTCGAGCTCTGAACTCATCACCTTGCATACGCTGGCAATGACATCATTCTTCTTAGCAAGATTGATGAGGCGGACACCCTGAGTAGCACGGCCCATGACACGGCAATCAGCTACGGCAAGACGAATCACGATACCACTCTGGTTGATAATCATGAGGTCGTTATCATCGGTTACGTTCTTGATAGCTACCAGTCGACCGGTCTTGTCGGTAATATTCAGTGTCTTCACACCCTTACCGCCACGCTTGGTAACGCGGTAATCGAGTACATCAGAACGCTTACCATAACCCTGCTCGCTCACTACCATCACGGTTTCCTTCTCAGGATCGTTGACAACAATCATACCTACTACAGCATCATTACCCTCATCGAGGCGCATACCACGAACACCGGTAGACGTACGGCCCATTGTACGGATCTCGTTCTCGTCGAAACGGACAGCACGACCATTGCGGTTGGCAATAATCAGCTCGTTATGACCATTTGTCAGACGAACATCTACCACCTCATCGCCCTCTACGATGTTGATAGCAATCACACCATTGGCACGTGGACGGGAATATGCCTCCAGACAGGTCTTCTTCACGGTACCATTCTTGGTAGCGAAGACTACATAATGGTTGTTGATGAACTCTGCATCATTCAATCCCTTCAAGCGGAGGAATGCATTCACCTGGTCATCGCTCTCGATGTTGAGGAGGTTCTGGATGGCACGACCCTTGGAATTGCGGTCGCCCTCAGGAATCTCGTAACACTTCAACCAGTAGCAGCGGCCCTTCTTGGTGAAGAACAGCATGGTCTGGTGCATGGTAGCAGGATAGATATACTCGGTGAAGTCCTTATCACGGGTACGGGCACCCTTAGAACCTACTCCACCACGAGCCTGCTCACGGAACTCTGACAATGGGGTGCGCTTGATATATCCGAGATGACTCACGGTGATAACCACTGGGTCGTTTGGATAGAAATCTTCTGGATTGAACTCATGGTCATCTGGCTTAATCATGGTACGACGTGCGTCACCATACTTCTCCTTCACCTCGTTGAGTTCATCCTTCATTACCTTCTTGCAGAGTTCAGGATCGTTCAGAATCTGGTTCAAGTAGTCGATGGTCTTCATCAACTCGTTGAATTCATTGTGCAACTGTTCCAGACGCAAGCCTGTCAACTGGCTGAGGCGCATATCCACGATGGCCTTACTCTGAAGTTCATCGAGTTCGAAGCGCTTCTCCAAGTTGCGCTGGGCATCAGAAGGAGTCTTGCTGGCTCTGATAATATGTACCACCTCGTCGATGTTGTCGCAAGCAATGATCAAGCCCTCGAGAATATGAGCACGCTCCTGAGCCTTCTTCAGTTCGAACTGGGTGCGGCGGATCGTAACATCATGACGATGCTCTACGAAATACTTCACACACTCCTTCAAGCTCAAAAGACGTGGACGGCCATTAACAAGAGCGATGCAATTCACTGAGAATGAACTCTGAAGAGCTGTCAGCTTAAAGAGTTTGTTCAAAAGAACATTAGCATTGGCATCACGCTTCACATCAACAACGATACGCATACCCTGACGGCCAGACTCATCGTTTACATTAGCAATGCCATCTACTCTGCCTTCCTTGGCAAGGTCAGCAATAGCCATCACGAGCTGCTCCTTGTTAACACCATAAGGAATCTCGGTGATAACAATCTTATCATGGTTTTCACCACTTTCAATCTCAGCAGTGGCACGAACCACGATTCTGCCTCGACCCGTTTCGTATGCATCCTTCACTCCCTGGATACCATAGATGGTAGCACCGGTTGGGAAGTCAGGAGCAGGGATATACTGCATCAATCCATCGGTGTCGATGTCAGGATTATCGATATATGCACAGCAACCGTCAATTACCTCACCCAGGTTGTGGGTAGGCATATTGGTAGCCATACCTACTGCAATACCGTTACCACCATTTACCAGAAGATTAGGAATCTTGGTAGGCATCACGGTAGGTTCCTGCAGGGTATCATCGAAGTTGTTGGTCATATCAACCGTTTCCTTGTCAAGGTCATCCATGATATGCTCACCCATCTTGGAGAGGCGGCACTCTGTATAACGCATGGCAGCAGGAGAGTCACCATCAACAGAACCGAAGTTACCCTGTCCGTCAATCAAGGTATAACGCATGTTCCACTCCTGTCCCATACGCACCAGAGCGCCGTAAACAGAAGAGTCGCCGTGAGGGTGATACTTACCGAGCACCTCACCAACAACACGCGCACATTTCTTATAAGGTTTGTCACTGGTGTTTCCAATACCGAGCATACCGTAAAGAATACGGCGGTGCACAGGCTTGAAACCATCACGTACATCAGGGAGGGCACGAGCCACGATAACTGACATCGAATAATCGATGTAGCTCGACTTCATCTCCTCCTCAATGTTGATCTTCATGATTCTATCATGATCCATTGTCTGATTTTCGTCCATTTCTTATATTAATGTATTATTGTTTATTCGTTACTTTCAAAACGTCTGTTTTCCATCCGGAAATCGCGTTTAAGGGCATTTCCTTGCGTTCTAAGCCGTTTTACCCTTTTGAAATTCCCGACAAAGATACAAAAAAAAATGATACTAAAACGCTTTAGAGACGAAAAATCGCATTATTTTAGCATTATTTGTATTTTAACAATGCAAAAAAGTTGGCATATCATTTGCTATTATTGAAAATAATGTGTACTTTTGCACTGAGTTTTTTTTAAAATATAAGCAAATATGATAAATCCGTTTTCACATATACAGGACATACTGAACAGAAGTAGCAAAGAAGCAGCACGCACCTTGGGAAGAGAAATCAGCGTGGAGCATCTGATGCTGAGTCTGATCAGCCAGAACGACAGCGATGTCAACAAGCTCCTGAAGGGCGCAGACATCAGTCCGATGGCTTTCAGCGGAGTCCTTAACAGCAAACTGGAAAAGCGTGTGGAAGAAACTCCTGCCGATAACGTGAAGGAGAACAGCCACATCCCATTCAGCCAGATAACAGACAGCATTATCAGAGACTCTATCCGCGAGGCAAACAACTACGAGCACTCCAAGATTGTAGAGCCAAGACATCTGCTGCTTGCCATCTTGAGAAATGACAAGAACCCTGTAGCCAACTGGCTGAGTCAACTGGGCTTAAGCTACGACCGTGCCATCGAAATGCTCTATCCTACTGACAAGGATGATGAGCAGAAGACAGAAGAACCGAAGGATTTCAAAATGGAACCCCAAACACCAGATTCAGAAACCCCTGATGCTGACAGGCAGGAGGAAGCAGAGAGCCTGGAGATGGCTGGTGGAATAGAAGCAGAAGATGACTACAACGAGCAGAACGACATGATGGAAACTGACGAAGAGCCATTCGATATGGAAAAGGACCAGAACCCGATGAGACTGTCTACCCGTTCAAATGGGACTCCACGCAAAAAGAGCAGTACCCCTACCATCGACAAATTCAGTTTCGACCTGACCAAGGCTGCAGCCGATGGAAAATTGGATCCTGTCGTGGGCAGAGAGAAGGAGATTCAGCGTGTGCTCGAGATTTTGGGTCGCAGAAAGAAGAACAACCCAGTATTAATAGGTGAACCGGGCGTAGGAAAGAGTGCCATCGTAGAAGGACTGGCACAACTCATCAACAACCAGGAAACATCACCTATGTTCTTCAACAAGCGTCTGGTAAGTCTCGACCTGACTGCCATCGTTGCAGGAACCAAATTCCGCGGACAGTTTGAAGAGCGCATCAAGAATGTCATCAAGGAACTGGAGGACCATCCGGAGATCATCATCTTCATAGATGAGATTCACACCATGATAGGCGCTGGTTCCGGCGAAGGAAGCATGGATGCAGCCAACATTCTGAAACCAGCCCTGGCAAGAGGTATCATCCAGTGTATCGGTGCCACCACGCTCGATGAGTATCGCAAGAGCATTGAGAAGGACGGAGCCTTGGAGCGCCGTTTCCAGAAAGTTATCGTTGAACCAACTACATGCGAAGAGACCCTGCTGATACTGCACAACATCAAGGAACATTACGAGAAGCATCACTGTGTGAGATATACAGACGAGGCTCTCGAGACATGTGTCAAACTGACAGAGCGCTATATCACCGACCGCCACTTCCCAGACAAGGCTATCGACGTGATAGATGAAGCCGGCTCGCGCGTACATATTAATAATGCAAGTGTTCCTGCTCCATATATCAAGCTGGAAAAAGAACTGAAAAAGATAATCAGCAAGAAGCAGCAGGCTGTAGCAAACCAGAACTTCGAGATGGCAGCCTCATGCAGAGATGCCCAGACCAAGATCGAGAAAGAGATTGAGGACATGAAGGCGCAATGGCAGCAGGGAGAGATTGGCGAATATGTTGAGGTGACAGCCGAAGACATTGCCAACGTTATCAGCATGATGACCGGCGTACCGGCTCAACGCATGGCAGAGGGTGAAAGCAAACGTCTGAAAGATCTGGAACACAACCTGAAGCACAAGGTGATTGCTCAGGATAATGCCATCAACAAGATGGTAAAGACCATTCTGAGGAACCGTGTAGGCTTGCGCGACCCTAACCATCCTATTGGCGTATTCATGTTCCTGGGTCCTACAGGTGTAGGTAAGACCTATCTTGCCCAGAAACTTGCCGAGGAAATGTTTGGTTCGAAAGATTCACTCATCAGAATAGACATGAGCGAATTCTCCGAGAGTTTCAACACCTCACGTCTGGTAGGTGCGCCTCCAGGATACGTAGGCTATAACGAAGGTGGACAGCTGACCGAAAAGGTACGCCGCAAACCATACAGCATCGTATTGCTCGACGAAATAGAGAAAGCCAACAGCAAGATATTCAACCTGCTCTTACAGGTACTCGACGAAGGCAGACTTACCGATGGCAACGGCCGACTCATCGACTTCCGCAACACCATCATCATCATGACCTCTAATGCAGGAACCCGCCAGCTGAAAGATTTCGGCAGAGGCGTCGGCTTTACTTCTGCAGGTATAAAAGGCGGATTGGCGATGGACGAAAAAGACAAGGAGTATGCCCGCAGCATCGTCCAGAAGAGTCTGAGCAAGCAGTTTGCTCCAGAGTTCCTGAACCGTCTCGATGACATCATCACCTTCGACCAGCTGGATCTCAATGCCATCAAGCGCATCATCGACCTCGACCTGGAAGGACTGGTCAAGAGAATAGAAGACTTGGGATTCCATTTCCAGATTACCGAAAAGGCAAAGGAGATGGTAGCCAAGAAGGGATACGATGTGCAGTTTGGTGCCCGCCCACTCCGCCGCGCCATCCAGACCTACATCGAAGATTCCGTTTGCGAGATATTACTCGATGGCACAATGAAGCCAGGCGACACCATCTCGGTAGGCAAAAATTCGAAAAAAGAAGAATTGACATTCAAGAAACTATAATCAGAAGAGGGACTATCCACTGGCGATAGTCCCTCTTTTATTATGAACCCGGTATAGCAACCAACGAACTTTAGTTAATAAGAGTTAACCACAAGAAAAGTTTAGGCAATAATTTCTTATTTCAAAAAATATTCATTACCTTTGCATCTGCTTTCGGGCAAAAAGCCATGATGGCTCAGTTGGTAGAGCAACGCATTCGTAATGCGTGGGTCGCGGGTTCGAGTCCCGCTCGTGGCTCTTTCTTGTGAAAGGAGTTAGTATTTTCCTTCGCGAGATTAGCACATCGGTAGTGCACGGGCTTCCCAAGCCTGTGAGGCGGGTTCGACTCCCGTATCTCGCTCAGAACATCAGTAACCCAGGGTTGAACCCTGGGTTTCTTGTTTTTATTAACATCTTTTCAGCCTTCTATAGCAACAAAATCACTTTTTTCGAGTTATTACATAAATATAACTAAGATAATAGAACAAAAATGAAGAAACATATCATACTTGTACTGGCGCTCGTCCTGTCTTCAGGGCCTCTTTTCGCACAGAGTTCACACATGACCGATGATCAGGTCATGAGCTTTGTGGTGAAAGAACATGAGCGTGGCACAGCCAATTCTCAGATTGTTACCAAACTGATGCAGAAGGGCGTAGACATCTCCCAGATTCGACGTGTACGCAATAAGTATCAGAAGATGTCGCAGCAGAACGAGCTCTACAGCACAACCGCTGCAGGAAATGCAGGCAACAAGAGAATGCGGACCAACAATGGTAAGCATAGAGAAGATTACCAGGACAAGGACAAAGAGAAGCAGGCTTCAACCTATAGCAATTATCGCATCCAGAGCAAGCAGAACGACAGCTACTACTCATCTTATGATGAAACCAACCCAGATTATGAAGATTTCAACAAGGAAATGAACGCCCTGGTACCCGATACAGCTACCATGGTAAAACAGCTGCAGGCTGAGCTCAACCAGAAGCGCAGTAAGGTTTTCGGCCGTGACATCTTCAATAACAAAGACCTAAGTTTCGAGCCAAATATGAACATCTCTACCCCACAGAACTATCGTCTGGGGCCTGGCGATGCCGTCATCATAGATATCTATGGCGCCTCTCAGAAAACCATCGAGAGCACCGTTTCGCCAGATGGTGAAGTAACCATTGAGGGTTATGGACCGGTCAGCGTTTCAGGCTTAACCGTAGCTCAGGCTAATGCTCGCCTGCGCAATACCGTTGGCAGCAGATACCGTTCAAGCCGCATCAAGCTTACCGTAGGACAGACCAAGACCATTATGGTAAACGTGATGGGCGAGGTTAAGATTCCGGGCACCTATACCCTCTCTGCCTTCGCTACCGTATTCCATGCACTCTACATGGCTGGCGGAACCAACGATCTGGGTACATTGCGAAACATCAAGGTATACAGACACAATAAACTGGTAACGGTTGTTGATATTTACGACTATATTCTGAACGGCAAACTGACGGGTAATGTCCGCCTTGCCGACAACGATGTCATCGTAGTAGGTCCATACGATTGTCTCGTAACCATCGCCGGAAAGGTTAAGCGCCCGATGATTTACGAAATGAAGAAGAACGAGAGTGTCAATTCCCTTCTGAAGTATTCCGGTGGTTTTACAGGAGATGCCTACAAGAAATCTGTAAGACTGAACCGCAAGACCGGCAGAGAACGTGCCGTATATAATATAGAAGAGTTTGACTTCTCCAGTTTCCGTATCGATGACGGCGACTCAATCAGCGTAGACAGCATCCTGCCACGCTACGCCAACACCGTAGAGGTGAAAGGAGCCGTATTCCGTCCGGGCATGTACAATCTGGGCGAGCAGATCAACAGTGTACGCACCCTGGTAGAGCATGCCGAAGGATTGACTGAGGAGGCATTCACTAACCGTGCCGTAATGCACCGCATGAAGTCAGACCGCTCACTCGAAGTAGTAAGTGTAGACATTGCCGGCATCATGAACGGCAAGACTCCAGATATCCCATTGAAGGAAAACGATGTTCTCTTCATCCCTACCCGACAGGAAAAGATTGTAGAGCGCACCCTCACCATCCGTGGCGAAGTGCAGTATCCAGGCGTCT
>ERZ1504259.234-NODE-234-length-19209-cov-4.323536_pt1 | contig 19209 bp, 16 predicted proteins | sample MGYA00571880_ERZ1504259 | MGnify/ENA primary metagenome ERZ1504259 (study PRJEB39906, sample SAMEA3182086) | gut metagenome | biome: human; feature: gut; material: Stool; isolation source: human stools | place: Canada | collected 2013-01-21 ... | reverse complement strand
AGGTGACGAACTGGGTGAAGCTTAAGTTTGCTGCCATGAACTTGAAAAAGTTGGCAGCATGGAAATGGGATGACCCTTTCCGCCTCTTGCTTTTCCGCTTTTTCTGCTCTTTATATGCCGGAAACCCGGTTGCTGCCTGATGCGTAACCGGGTTTCTCGACAAACTGAGCCCGGCCATCCGCGGATGGCCGGGCTTTGCTGTAAAAAAATAAGCACGGAGCAGCGCGTCTTAAACGAAACTTAAAGAAATCCCATCTTTATTATTAAAGCCGGGGATGCTATGCTGTAGCTGTAAACGAGAGAGGGGAAGAGCCATGTACAAAATACTCATCTGCGACGACGAGCGCGATATCCGGAACGCGCTGCGCATCTATCTTACGGGCGAGGGCTACGCCGTCTGTGAGGCCGACAGCGGCTTAGCGGCACTCGAGCTCATGCAGCACGAGGAAGTACAGCTCGTGCTCATGGACATCATGATGCCCGGCATGGACGGCATGACGGCGACGGCAAAGCTGCGCGAGCAGAGCAACGTCCCGGTCATCCTCATCACCGCCAAGAGCGAGGACAACGATAAGATCCTCGGTCTCACCGTCGGCGCGGACGATTATATCACCAAGCCCTTCAACCCTCTTGAGGTCCTTGCCCGCGTCAAGGCGCAGCTCCGGCGCTATGCCCAGCTCGGCGGCATGCCGGAGAAAAGCACCGCGCTCACGCTCGGCGGCATCGCCATGGACGATGAGCGCAAGAGCGTCACGCTTGACGGCGAGGAGGTAACGCTCACCCCGACGGAGTACGACATTCTCCGTCTCCTGCTCGAAAACCCCGGCAAGGTGTTTTCGAGCGCCGATATCTACCGGCGCGTCTGGAAGGACGAACCGTTTTCCGCGGAGGGAACGGTGCCGGTGCATATCCGCCATCTGCGTGAAAAGCTGGAAATTGACCCGGCGAACCCCCGCTATCTGAAGGTAGTCTGGGGCAAAGGCTATAAGCTGGAGGAAATGAAAAAATGAAAAAGCTTACGCATAGCGCGGCGGCACGCGCCGTCGCCTTTATCCTGTGTCTGCTCTGCGGCCTTACGGCGCTGCTCTGCGCCGCGGGGTATTATATGACCCGGATCGACCGCGACCGCACGCTGCCTGAGCCGGACAGCGTGTCGGTGTATAAGAACGGCATCCGCGTTCTGCTCAACAACGCGCTGCAGGAGGAACGGTATACCGGCGAATACCCCGAGCTTCCCTCCGGCTACTCCTATGTAGCGACGGATACGTCCACCGGCAAGGTGCTGTACGACGGCAGAACGAAAAACGCCGTGCCGCTCGGCATTTCCGGCGGCTGTTCCATCGGAGTCAGCTGGATCGACGCGCAGGCGTATCTCGAACCGAAGCAGACGCCCGGCGAGGAGCTGACGCTGCTCCGCACCTCCGTCGGCACGCTGCTGCGCTATCAGAACGCCTATCTCCCCGTGGGCATCATCACGGCGGTGCTGTGTCTCGCGCTCCTCGTCTTCCTCATGGCGTCCATGGGAAAAAAGCCGGACGGCGTGAAGCTGCGCGGCATCCACCGCGTGCCGCTCGATCTCTTTCTCGCCGCGGCGCTGGCGGCGGTGGCCGTCCCGGCAAACTTCTATTTCGACTTGTCGGAAATTAACCTGCTCTATAACCCGCTCTGGGTATGGATGATGCCGGTTACGCTCATGGCGCTCTGGATCGGCTTTGTCGTGCTGCTCACGCTCTGCACGATCTCGGCGCGGCTCCGCGCCGGGAAGTGGTGGAGAAACAGCATCATCTATATCGTCTGCCGCTTTGTATACCGCGCCGTGCGCGGCTTCGTCCGCGCGCTGCCCATCGCGTGGAAGGGGATCCTTGTGTACGCGGTTGTGGCGCTTGTCAATTTCTTCGGCATGCTCCTTATATGTCTTTCGGGCAGCTTCTTCCAGCTTCTCATGCTCGTTGCGCTCGACATCGCGGGACTGTATTTCGTCATCCGTATCATGCGCCAGCTCAAGGCGCTGCAGACGGCGGCGCAGAAGCTCGCCGCGGGCGATCTCACCTACACGGTGGACACGGAGAAAATGTACCCGGTGCTCAAGGAGCACGGCGACGATCTCAACGCCGTGAGCGTCGGCATGAGCCGCGCTGTGAACGAGCGCATGAAGTCCGAGCGGTTTAAAACCGAGCTCATCACCAACGTCAGCCACGATCTCAAAACGCCGCTCACGAGCATTGTGAGCTATGTCGATCTTCTCAAAAAAGAACCGATCGAAAGCGAACAGGCGCAGGAATACATCGAGGTTTTAGACCGCCAGAGCCAGAAGCTCAAAAAGCTCACGACCGATCTCGTGGACGCGAGCAAGGCGAGCAGCGGCGCGCTGCCGGTGAATCTCGAAAAGATCGATCTCGGCGAACTGCTGCGGCAGAGCGCGGGGGAGTACACCGAAAAATTCGCCGCGGCGAGCATTACGCCGGTGCTGAATGCGCCGGAGGGGGAAACGTATGTCACGGCGGACGGGCGGCTTTTATGGCGCGTGCTGGATAATCTGCTGGGCAACGCGGTAAAATACGCGCAGAGCGGCACGCGGCTCTATCTGGAGCTGACGCCGGGTGAAACGGAAACGGTGCTCACGCTCAAAAATATTTCCCGCGAGCCGCTGAACATCCCGGCGGAGGAGCTGATGGAGCGGTTTGTCCGCGGCGACGGCTCGCGCCACACGGACGGCAGCGGACTGGGACTTTCCATTGCCAATTCTCTCATGGGGCTCATGGGCGGAAAGCTCACGCTGACGCTTGACGGCGATCTTTTCAAAGCCGCTCTTGTGTTTCCGCAGAAAACCGTATAATATTTTTGCCGGACGGGGAACCAAACGACCCCGTCCGGCGTCTATATTTTCGAACACCCAAAGGTGCGAGGAAAGGAAAGAGCTTATGAAGATGAAACGATTTGCCGCGGCGCTTCTGGCGCTTATTCTGTGCGCGGCGTTTATGACAGCCTGCTCGCCGAAGCCGGAGCAGCCCGCCGCAACATCCGGCAATGCGTCGTCCGGCAGCGCCGCAACGGCGGAGCCGACGAGCGCTCCGACGAGCGTGCCGCCGGAAACCACCGCGATGCCCGAGAAAACCGACACGTCTGTCACGGTGACGCCGGAGAAGAACGGCCTTTACGACGCGCTGTGCGACCTTTTCAACAACTATCATGAAGGCACCGCCGGCTGCTCGCTCACGGGAGCGCGCATTGCTGCCACGATCATGGACTTCTCGCTCACGAACGGCATGGACGCCGTGCGCAGCGGCGCAGCCGCCTTTGATCTCGGCGAGGAGACGGAGTTCGGCGAAAAGCTTACCGATAAGCTCACCGCGATGTATGAGACCGCCATGGGCCTTTACGGCGAGAGCGGGAAAAACCTCCTTGCCGACGGCGGCTATACGCCGGCGCATTACCCCTACAGCGCCAAGGACGTGCGCGACACCTATACCGCGATCTTCGCCGAGCGCGGCTGCGAAGCCCCTGCCGTGGTGCGCATCTACCGCAGCGACGCGAACGCCGAGCACTTCCTTGCCTTCGGCACCGCGCTCGACGGCACGGAGATCACCGCCGAAACGCTCAACGGCGCGATGGACGGCCTTATCTTTGAAAACGGCGCGGCGTTCAACACCGTTACCGCAGACAAGGACGGCCACATCAAAGCCGATCTCAACGACGCCTTCGCCGCGCAGGTGCGCTCTCTCGGCACGAGCGGAGAGTACTTCCTCGTCGGCGGCATCGTCAACACGCTGCTCGACGCCTTTGACGGCACGGAGGTAATGCTCACCGTGAACGGTGCGCCGCTCGAGAGCGGACACAATATTTACGACTACGCGCTCACGCGTTATGAGGAGTAACTATAACTGTATGAGCATGAAAAAGAAAGGCCTGTCCCTGCTGCTCTGCGCGGCGCTTTCCCTTTCGCTCGCGGCGTGCAGCACAAAGCCGGAAACTCCGGCACAGCCCACGGCGGAACCCACGGCGATCCCCGTGACCGCCGCGCCGGAGACTACCGCCGCGCCCACGGAGACGCCGGCGGCCGAAAACCGCAATGTGCCGGTGATTTCCGTCCGGCGCGAGAACGAGGATTTTTATACCGCGGACAATGCGGCGCTTCTTCTCGTCTATGCCTGCGCCGAGCCGAGCGTTTCCATGAACGGAAACGACGCGGCCGCTGCCGCGATCAACGAAGCGCTGCATAAGCAGTATACGGATTTTGCCGTCGGCGCCGAATCGGGCAGCGAATACAGCATTTCCGGCAAGGAAAATTATCTGGCCGCGGCAAAGGAAGAACTCGCCCGGCAGACGGAAAACGGCGATGTCTCGGGCTTTTCTTCCTACAGCCTTATGCGTCAGATGAACGTCCGCTATAATGCCCGGTATCTGCTGAGCATCACCTACGACGACACGTCGTATCTCGGCGGCGCGCACGGCTACACCGGCCGCTGCGGCCACACCTTCGATATCCGCACCGGCCGGGAGCTGACGCTCGCGGATCTCACGGATAACTACGACGCCTTCCTCTCCGCCGCCGTCGATCAGCTCAAGGATATCATCGGCTACGGCGCGGAATACGCCGCCTACGGTCTGAACGAGGGCTACGAGGATCAGCTTGCCGGTCTCTTCCGCGACGGCAACTGGTACTTTAACGACGAGGGCCTTGTCCTTATGGCGAACCCCTATGAGCTTGCAAGCTACGCTGCGGGTCTCATTGAGTTCACGCTGCCGTACGCCTGGCTCGCCTATCAGATCAAGGCGGATTATCTCCCCGCCGAGAGCGAGGCGGACGGCACGCTCACCGGCGAGCTGAGCGAGAGCGCCGACGCCGCCGGGAACGCAACGTATGTCTGCGACACCGGTACGGGCGGTCTGGGCGCGTGCGTCACGTTCACCGCCTCCGGCACGGTCGAGGACGTTGAGCTCAACGCCGTGACGTATCTGGAATACTCCAACGCCTACCGCACGGACGGCACGCTCTGGTACGCCGGGCGTCTCGCCGGCGGCGAGAGCGTCTGCGTGCAGACGTGGATCCCGGACGTGATGCCGAATCTCGCCATCTCCTGGCGCGACGCCGATGGCGAGCACGTAAAGTATATCTCCCAGAGCGGGATGGACGGCTCTCTCATCCTCATGGACGGAGAGCAGTATGCCGAGCGTCCGCTGAACATCTCCGGCAAGAGTGTGTATCACTATGACATCAACGGCGACTATGCCGCCGAGGAGATCACCGTGACGGCGAAGGATGCCGGCGGCATCAACGAGTACACGATCGCCGTGAACGGCACGGTGCTCGACCGCACCAATATGCCCGTGGGCGACCGGTACGACCTTTGGATCTGCGATCTGGACGGCGACGGCATCTGCGAGCTTCTGTTTGCCGCCGACCCCGGCAGCGACGATTACCGCACCTGCGGCTGGCACGGCGACACGCTCGAGCCCATCCAATTTACCGGCGACGCGCGCTACGGCGCGGACCCGAACGGCATTACCGGCAGTCTCGACGGGCGCGTCGTGTTCAGCGGCGGCATCCCGATGCTCGAGGCGTGGTACTATCAGCTCGGCACCTACTGCGCGGTCATCGGTATGAACGGAACGTCCGACGGCGTTGTGACGCTCGATCCGACGCATAAATGGGACTACCGCGGCAGCTGCTACTATCTGACCGTGACGAAGATCCTGCCGGTGTATCTCGATGAGGGCGGCACCGCCGTGCTGACGCCGGGCGAAAAGCTCCTGCTTACCGGCACGGACGGACAGAACACCTTCTTCCGCACCGATGACGGCCGCACCGGATCGATCCGGCTGGAATACGATGGGGAAGGCGGCTGGACCATCAACGGCGAGAGCGAAGAGAATTTCTTTGAGATGCTTCCCTATGTCGGCTGACGCCTTCAAACGAACCTCTGCTGTCAGACAAAATGACCGGAACACAGAAAAGAACCTGTGTTCCGGCCTTTTTTATAAAAACCGGTTGCAGAGCCGGGGAAAAACGGTTATAATGCAGCGCAGAGCCTTGGAATCGTTTCCACGGCACTATTCCATCACCGAAAGGACAGAGAACCATGATTTATTCTCCGCAGGATCTTCTGGGCACCACGGAATCTCTGCTGAAATATGACGAGGATGAGCGCCTGAGCGAGGCCTCGCCCCAGCACCTCCACAACGCTCTCGGGCGGGCGGTAATGATCGCGGTGGGGGACAACTGGGCCAAATCCCGCGCCCGCCGCGCCGGAAAGCGCAAGGCGTATTATCTCTCCGCCGAGTATCTTGTCGGGCGGCTCGTATACAATAACCTTTTCAATCTCGGCATTCTCGACGAAATGCGCCGGGTGTTTGCCGAGCGCGGCATCGATCTCGCCTGTCTTGAGGAGATCGAGGACGCGGCTCTCGGCAACGGCGGTCTGGGCCGTCTTGCCGCGTGCTATATGGACAGCGCCGCCACCTGCGGCGTGCCGCTGAGCGGCTACGGCCTGCGCTACCGCTTCGGTCTTTTCAAGCAGAGCTTTGAAAACGGCGCGCAGAAGGAATCCGCCGACGACTGGGAAAAGCACGGCGATCCCTGGAGCTTCCGCCGCGAGAAGCACACCGTCCGCGTCCGCTTCGCCGACCAGACGGTGCTCGCCGTGCCGTACGATACGCCGGTCATCGGCTATCATACCGACAACGTCGCAACGCTCCGTCTCTGGCAGTGCGAGGCCGAGCAGGAGCTCGACTTTGACGCGTTCAACTCGCAGGATTACGAGCGCGCGCTCACCGAGAAAAACCGCGCCGAGGACATCACCCGCGTCCTCTACCCGAACGACAGCACCGTCGAGGGCAAGCGTCTGCGCATCAAGCAGCAGTACTTCCTCTCGAGCGCGTCGCTGCAGGACATCCTGCGCACCTACAAATCCTCCGGCAACGGCGATCTTCAGCGCCTCGGCGAGTTCATCGCCGTGCAGCTCAACGATACCCATCCCGCCATGTCCATCCCCGAGCTCATCCGTCTGCTCATGGCCGAGGGCATCGACTTTGACCGCGCCTTTGCTATCACCCGCAGCGTGTTCTCCTATACGAACCACACCGTTATGGGCGAAGCGCTCGAACGCTGGGATATGGACCTCCTGCGCAGCGTCGTGCCGGAGATCTGCGACATTCTCCTGAAGATCGAAGAGCGTCTGCAGCAGGAGTTCCCCGGCGCGAATCTCCACGTTGTCTGCGATAATCAGGCGCGCATGGCCGACCTTTCGGTGTATATGTCCCGCAAGGTGAACGGCGTGGCGGAGATCCACAGCCAGATCCTCCGGGACGATCTCTTCCGCGCATGGAACGAGAAATACCCCGACCGTATCGTGAACGTCACAAACGGCATCACGCCGCGCCGCTGGCTCGGTCTCTGCAACCCGGAGCTCACCGAGCTCATCCGCGCCGAGATCGGCGAGGGCTTCCTGCGCGATCTCGACCGCATCGGCTATCTGCGCGAGCACGTGAGCGACGAGCTCGCTATGCTCTTCAACGCCGTCAAGCTGCAGAAGAAGAGCCAGCTCGCCGCGCACATCCGTGCCGCGGAGGGTGTGGACATTCCCGAGGAGTTCGTGTTCGACGTGCAGGTCAAGCGCGCGCACGAATATAAGCGCCAGCTGATGAACGCTCTCTGCCTTGCCGATTTCTATTTTGAGATCAAAAACGGCGGTCTCGCCGATATGCCGCCCACGGCGTTCATTTTCGGCGCGAAGGCCGCGCCCGGCTACCGCCGCGCGAAGGCCGTCATCCGCTATATCAACCGTCTTGCCGAGCTTGTGAACAACGACCCCGACGTGAACGGCAAAATGCGCATCGTGTTCGTGCAGAACTACAACTGCTCCTACGCCGAAAAGATCATCCCCGCGGCGGACATCTCCGAGCAGATCTCCCCGGCAGGCACGGAGGCCTCCGGCACGGGCAACATGAAGCTCATGCTCAACGGCGCTGTGACGCTCGGCACGATGGACGGCGCGAACGTCGAGATCGTCCGGCAGGCCGGGCTGGAGAACAACTACATCTTCGGCGGCACCGTCGAGGAGAACAACGCCGTGCGCGATACCTACGACCCTGAGGTGCTCTACGATTCCGACGAGCGCATCCGCCGCGCGCTCGATACGCTCGTGGACGGCACCGTGCCGACCGACGACGATCAGAAGGAGCTTTTTGACGCCATACTCAAGGGCGCGAGCTGGCACCGTCCGGACAACTATTTCGTTCTGCGCGATTTTGAAAGCTACCGTGAAGCCCGCCTTCACGCGCTCACGGATTGGAAGGACCGCGTATCCTTCGGCAAAAAATGCCTTTACAACATCGCCGCGGCGGGCATGTTCTCGTCCGACCGCGCGATCCGCCAGTACGCGGAAACCATCTGGGAGCTGCACTGAACCGGCATACAAGATCAAAAATGTCCTCTGCGCAAATTGGTGCGCAGAGGACATTTTCCTATGCTCGTTTGACCGGTCATTCCGTTTCGTCCGGCAGGAAGGGGGCGAACGGCTTTTGCATGAGCCAGAGATCGGTGTAGCACGTCACGGCCGAGAGCAGCACGAGCCAGAGGACACTCACACCGTAAAACGCCGCCGGGGATACGGCGAAGAGGATCACCGGCAGCAGATGGATCACCGCCATGAGAAGCGTCCGCGGCAGATACCCGACGCCGAGAAGCACCGCGTTTTTTATCGTGTTCCAGAGCGTATTTTCAAAGGTCGCCGTGAGCGGGAACGCCCAGATGAACACCATCAGCCACAGCGCAAAGCAGACGCCCGGCAGCACGAGCCAGAACAGCTGCTCCGGGAAGAGCGCGCGGAGAATGTATACGTCCGCGCCGAGGAGCGCGAGCGCCGCAAGCAGAATGAGCCAGAGCAGCGTGGATTTTTTGAAATTATCGCGGAACGCGCGGAAAAACGCCGCGCTGTTCCAATGCCCCGATTCGCGGATCATGTTCCGCACCGCCGTGCAGAGCGCCGCGGTCGAAGCGCCGAGCGTGAAAACCGGCAGCGAGCACACGACCCACAGAATGTTCAGCCACGCGAGCTCCGCCGCCTGCGTGAGAAAGCGCAGGATGGGGGAATCCGGATCAAAGATTTTTTTCATATTGCCACCTCCGGGAGAATAAGCCTATTATACAGGAACAAATGACCGCATGACAAGACCAACCGCACAAAAAGTTGACGAGGTTTTTGTGTAAATGACATAAGGTTAAGCGTTTTCGCCGAAACACACTTGCAATATTTCTACAAAGAGGATAGAATACAGACAAGCTTGGTTAGAATCGTTTCCAATTCAGCGCTTTACTTACGGAAACCCATTAAAAATTAGGAGGAAACAAACAATGAAGAAGCTTCTCGCTGTTCTTCTGGCTCTGGTCATGGTTCTGAGCCTCGTCGCCTGCGGCGCTGCCCCGGCGGAGACCCCGAACACCCCGGCTGAGCCCGAAACCCCCGCGACGGAAGAGCCCGCCGCGGAACCCGAAACCCCGGCCGCGACCGGCAGCGTGTACTACCTCAACTTCAAGCCCGAGTCTGACGCGGCCTGGCAGGAGATTGCCAAGACCTACACCGAGCAGACCGGCGTTCCCGTGAAGGTCGTCACCGCCGCTTCCGGCCAGTACGACACCACCCTGACCGCCGAACTCGACAAGGACGCCGCCCCCACCATGTTCCAGGTCGGCAACCTCGGCGCTGTCAACAGCTACGGCGAGTTCTGCTACAATCTCGAAGGCACCGACGTGTACAACGAGATGACCACCACCGACTTCAACCTGAAGAACGAAGCCGGCGAGACCGTTTCCATCGGCTACTGCTACGAAGCCTTCGGCATCATCGTGAACAAGGCCCTGCTCGAGAAGGCCGGCCACTCCGTCGATGAGATCACCAACTTCGAGTCCCTGAAGGCTGTTGCGGACGACATCCACGCCCGCGCTGACGAGCTCGGCTTCGACGCTTTCACGTCCGCTGGTCTCGACGGTTCCTCCTCCTGGCGTTTCTCCGGCCACCTGGCCAACATGCCTCTGTACTACGAGTTCCGCGATGACGGCGTGACGGAGCAGCCCGCCACCATCAAGGGCACCTACCTCGAGAACTACAAGAATATCTGGGATCTGTACATCACCGATACCGCGACCACCGGCGCTGCCCTCCTGTCCGCCACCGGCGATCAGGCCGAGGCTGAATTCGGCGAAGGCAAGGCTGCGTTCTATCAGAACGGCACTTGGGAGTACAGCAACCTGACTTCTGCCGACAAGTTCGGCATGAACCCGGACGACCTCACCATGATCCCCATCTACTGCGGCGTTGAAGGCGAGGAGAAGGCTGGTCTCTGCTGCGGCACCGAGAACTGCTGGGCGATCAACAAGAACGCCTCTCCGGAAGACATCCAGGCCACTCTGGACTTCATGTACTGGGTCGTCACCTCTGAGGAAGGCACCACCATGCTGGCCGAGCAGTTCGGCCCCTGCCCGTTCAAGAACGCCAAGACCCCGGAGAACGTGTTCTTCGCGGCTGCCAACGAGTACGTTGCCAACGGCAACTACACCGTGACCTGGGCGTTCAACTGGACTCCTGCCGTTGACGATTGGCGCGGTGCCGTCGTTGATGCTCTGAGCCAGTACACCACCGGCACCGGCGACTGGTCCACCGTTGAGACCGCGTTCGTCCAGGGCTGGGCTACCCAGTACGCCAACGAGCACTAAGTCCTCTGCGGATATCCGCTGAGATAAATTGACACACAATACAGGCGGGGCGGGCGATCACGTCCGCTCCGCCTGTAGATATATCCGCCGGCATGATAGTATATAGACTGTGACGGCGTGAGCTGCTGCCCGAGGCGTTCGGGCAGGAGCTGTCGCCATGACAATTTCGGCAGAACAGGAGTGAAAGAATGAAGCGTATAAACATACCGCGGGATCCAGCCGCACACAACAGCCGACTGATCCGCCGCCCCATTCAGCGAATGGTGTGGCTGTTTCTGCTGCCCACCTTTGCCGCCTTCTGCATCGGGTTCCTTTACCCGTTCTTTAAGGGCGCGTTTTTGTCCTTCTGCAAGTTTAAGCTGACGAGCCAGTGGACGTGGGTCGGATTCAGCAACTACATCAAAGCGTTCTCGGACAGCAGCTTCCTCCATGCCTTCTGGTATACGGCGCTGTTCGCCTTCGTGTCGGTAGTGTTCATCAACGTTCTGGCCTTCACGGTCGCCTACTTCCTCACGAAGGGCATCCGCGGCTCGAACCTTTTCCGCACCGTGTTCTTCATGCCGAACCTCATCGGCGGCATCGTGCTCGGCTACATCTGGCCGATGATCTTTGATGGCTTCCTCGTGAAGTACAACACCTCCGTCGTGCTCAACTCGACCTTCGGCTTCTGGGGCCTCATCATCCTTATATGCTGGCAGCAGGTCGGCTATATGATGATCATTTACATAGCCGGACTCCAGTCCATCCCGGAGGACATGCTCGAGGCGGCCCGCATCGACGGCGCCAACAACTGGCAGACGCTCTGGAAGATCACCATTCCGAACATGATGAGCTCCTTTACGATCTGCATCTTCCTCACGCTCACGAACGGCTTCAAGCTCTTCGACCAGAACCTCGCGCTGACGGGGGGGCGGCCGTTCCTGCAGCAGCCGGACGGCAGCGTTATAAAGACGACGGAAATGCTCGCTCTGAACATTTACAGTGCCTTCTACTCCGGCGGCGGCAACAACCGCGGCGTCGGCCAGGCGAAGGCCGTGGTGTTCTTCATCCTTGTGGCCGCGATCGGCCTTCTGCAGCTCCAGGCCACCCGTAAAAAGGAGGTACAGCAGTAATGGCAAAGAGAGAAGAACGCGGCAAAATGGTGCTGACGATCATCTTCACGGTGATCTGCATCGCTTACATCATGCCGATCCTCATCGTTTTGATGAACTCCTTCAAGAGCAACGCCGCCGTCAATACGGAGACGTTTGCCTTCCCGGACGCGAACAGCTTTGTCGGCTTCCAGAACTATATCAAGGGCATGACCTTCGGCAACTACCCGTTTCTGAAGGCCGTGGGCTACAGCCTTTTCATCACGCTCGCCTCCACGGCGCTCATTCTCGTGTGCACGTCCATGGCCGCGTGGTATGTCTCCCGCGTCGGGAGCTTCTTCAGCAAGATCGTATATTATCTCTGCGTGTTCTCCATGGTCGTCCCGTTCCAGATGGTCATGTTCACGCTCTCCCGCACGGCGAACCAGCTCAGTCTCGATACCCCGTGGACGATCCCGGTCATTTATCTCGGCTTCGGCGCGGGTCTCGCGGTGTTCATGTTCTGCGGCTTTGTAAAATCCATTCCTCTGGAAATTGAGGAAGCCGCTGCCATCGACGGCTGCGGCCCGGTGCGCACGTTCTTCCAGGTAGTCCTCCCCATGATGAAGCCGACGATGATCTCCGTCGGCGTGCTGGAAATCATGTGGGTGTGGAACGACTTCCTTCTGCCGTATCTCGTGCTCGACCGCACGGAGTATATGACCATCCCCATCGTCATACAGCATCTCAAGGGAAGCTACGGACAGGTGGACATGGGCGCGACGATGGCGCTGATCCTTCTGAGCATTCTGCCGGTCATCATCTTCTACCTCTGCTGCCAGAAACACATTATTAAGGGTGTTGCGGCCGGCGCGGTGAAGGGCTGATGACGATCAAGGACCTGGCGGCTCTCTCCGGGTATTCGCTCGGCACGGTTTCGCGCGTGCTCAACAATCAGCCGCACGTCAGCGAAAAGGCAAGAGAGCAGATCATGGCGATCGTGAAGGAACAGGGCTTTGAGCTGAACACGAACGCTCGCAATCTCAAGCAGACCCACAGCAACAACATCCTCGTCATCGTCCGCGGCACGCACAACGAGCTGTTCGCCGCGCTGGTCGAACGGCTGCAGACCGTGGCAACGGGCGGGGAGTACCAGCTTGTGGTGGACTATATCGGCGAGCTCGACAACGAGGTGCGCCGCGCCGTGAAGCGCGTGCGCGAGGTAAAGCCGCAGGGCATCCTCTTCCTCGGCGGCAGCAGCGAGGATTTCATCGAATCCTTTGCCGAGATCCACATTCCCGCGGTTCTTGTCACAAACTCCGCCGCGGAATTCCAATTCAAAAATCTTTCGAGCGTCACGACCGACGATACCGCCGCTGCCGCGGCGGCCGTCGGGTATCTGGCGGACATGGGCCATAAAAAGATCGCCGTCATCGGCGGCGAGCGCGAATACTCCGATACGGGCCGTCTGCGCTATGTGGGCGTGCTGCGCGCGCTCACGGAGCGCGGCATAACGTTTGACGCGGACCGGTATTATAAGACCGCGCACTACAGCTTCGACGAGGGCTATACGGCCATGGCGGAGCTCCTGCGCGAAACATCGGAGATCACGGCGGTGTTCGCCATGGCAGACGTCATGGCCATCGGCGCGGCCCGCGCCGTCCGCGATGCCGGAAAGCGTATCCCGGAGGACATTTCCCTCATCGGCTTCGACGGCCTGCCCATCTGCCGGTACTACGAGCCGAGGCTCTCCACCGTTACGCAGCAGATCGCGTTCATGGCGGAAAAGAGCTACGCCGTGCTGCTCGACATGATCGAAAACGGCTCGGGCGCGCAGCATGTCCTCGCGCCGTACACGCTCGAAAAGACGGACAGCATCCGTAAAAATTAACAGCATCCGCAAATTCTAACAGACGAAAGAGGCGTTTGCCATGCGAGCAAGCGGAATTATTCTGCATATCACATCGCTCCCGTCGCCGCACGGCGTCGGAACGCTGGGCAGAGAGGCGAGAGAGTTTGCCGATTTCCTCCGGAAAGCCGGACAGAAATACTGGCAGATCCTGCCGCTCGGCCCGACCGGCTACGGCGACTCACCGTACCAGACCGACTCGGCCTTTGCCGGGAACCCGTATCTCATCGACCTTGAGCAGCTTATTACCGACGGTCTCCTCACGCGCGAGGAAGTCGATGCCGTTTCCTTCGGCAGCGACCCGGCGCAGACGGATTACGGCGCGCTCTACGCCGGACGGTTCGATCTTCTCCGCCGCGCCTGTGAGCGCGGCTGGGACAAAGAGCGTGAGAACGTAGACGCTTTCTATCGCGAAAACGAGAGTTGGCTGCGCAGCTATGCGCTCTATACCGCGGCAAAGCGTCATTTCGGCATGCGCCCCTGGATCGAATGGGAGGACGAGGATCTCCGTCTTCGCCGCAGCGAGGAAGTGCTGCGCCGGTATGAGGAGCTTCTCGCGGAGGATATCCGCTTCTGCATTTTCACGCAGTATCTGTTCTTCCGCCAGTGGAACGCGCTGCGCGCGTACATCCGCGAGCAGGGCATCCGGATCATCGGCGACGTGCCGATCTATGTCCCGCTCGACAGCGCCGACGTGTGGGCGGAGGGCGAGTACTTCCAGCTCGACGATCAGTGCCGCCCGACGGAGGTCGCGGGCGTCCCGCCCGATTACTTCACCGCCGACGGTCAGCTCTGGGGCAACCCGCTCTATGACTGGGACCGCATGCGAGAAGACGGCTACCGCTGGTGGATCCGGCGTCTCGGCGCCGCGGGCAAGCTCTACGATACCGTCCGTATCGACCATTTCCGCGGTCTGGAGAGCTATTGGGCCGTGCCCTACGGCGAGAGGACCGCGCGCAGCGGCCATTGGCGCAAGGGCCCCGGCGAGAGCTTTATCGATGCGATCAAGACGGCGCTCCCCGGTCTCGACATCATCGCCGAGGATCTCGGCTTTATGACGCCGGAGGTCATCGCCCTGCGCGAATATTCGGGCTTCCCCGGCATGAAGGTGCTGCAGTTCGCCTTTGATTCCCGCGAGCCGAGCGACTATCTGCCGCACCGCTACCCGACAAATTGCATCTGCTACACCGGCACGCACGACAACGCCACGCTCGCCCAGTGGCTGGGCGACGCGAAGGGCGACGATGTGGCTTACGCCAAGCAGTATCTCGGCTTGAACGATGAGGAAGGGTATGTAAACGGCATCATCCGCGGCGGCATGAGCTCGGTGGCTGATCTCTTCGTCGCGCAGATGCAGGACTGGCTTGCCCTCGGCGGCGAGTCGCGCATGAACGTCCCCGGCGTCCTCGGCCACGGCAACTGGTGCTGGCGCATGCTGCCCGGCGCGCTCACCGACGAGCTCGCCGACCACATCGCCGCCATGACGGCCATGTACAGCCGGTAATATAGAACAAATGCCGCTCTCCGGCCTCATTCGGAGAGCGGTTTTTCATTTTTTCCCATATTCTTTGTAAGCATTTAGGCCCGAATTGCGTCTATAAGGGTGAGTACTCAAGGGGCAGCCCTGTAAGAAAGAGGAAAGATCATGGAGGACAGCTTCATCGTAGACCTGTACTGGCGGCGCGACGAGCAGGCGATCGCCGAAACGGAGCGGAAATACGGCGGCGCGTGCGAAGGCATCGCGCGCCGGTTTCTCCCCGCGGCGGAGGACGCCGAGGAGATCGTGCAGGACGCTTATCTCTCACTCTGGAACACCATCCCGCCGCAGCGCCCGGAGCACCTCGGCGCGTATCTGTTCCGCACCGTACGGAACGCCGCATTTTCCCGCTTTCGCGCCGACAGCGCGCAGAAACGCGGCGGCGGTGAGGCGTCCGCCGCGCTCGACGAGCTCGCTGAGTGTGTCGCGGGGCGGGACAATGTGGAGCAGATCATTGAGGCACAGGAGCTTTCTCATGCGGTGAACGCCTTTCTCCATACGCTTTCCCGAAACGACCGGATCATTTTCACCGCCCGCTACTATCTCGCTCTTCCCGCCCCGGCGATCGCCGAAAGGCTCGGCTGCCGGGAGGGAAGGGTACATACCTCGCTTTGCCGCAGCCGGAAAAAGCTGCGCGACTATCTCATTAAGGAGGAACTGCTGTGAAAGCGCTGGATATTATGGAAGCGGCCGGCGGGATCGACGACGAAATCATCAAGGAGGTCACATCGGCTATGCAGGAAAAGAATACAGGAAAACCCCTTCGCGCGAAGCGGACGCTTCGCACCGTGCTGATCGCGGCGGTGCTCGTGCTCGTGCTCGCCGGGAGCGCCCTTGCCGCCGGGCGGCTCATCAACAGCCCCGCGCAGGCGGTCAAGGTCGCGCGGCAGGAAATTGCAAAAATGCAGGACATGGGCATTCTCTCTTCGGAGTATCGCTTTTTTGACGGCGAACCGGACTATCTCGGCGAAGCGCCGAACACGGGCGTGAGCGACTACTGGTTCGGGCGCATTTTCCCCCACAGCTACATTGTCCGCGGCGGAACCGCCGACGGGAAGTATTACATGAATCTTTTTGTTGACACAATGAGCGGAAAGATCGTTCACATCAGCACGGAGGCCAAGGCGGACGAGACGGACACGCCCATCCCCGGCGGCGATGTGACGGTGGAAACCGGCAACGGCACGGAGACATTCCATACGTACAATAACTATGACGACATCCTGCCGGACGGCATGACCGTGGACAAGTTCTGCACGCTGCTCGCAAAATACTGGGGCTTTTCCGGCTACCGTCTCGCGCAGACGGACGACGCCATGTTCCACTATGCCCAGCTCAATCCGGGCGGCGGCGAGCTGCTGACGGACTTTGCCGGCGCGAACAGCTACCTGACCGTATATTTCGACGGCGACCAGAGCGGCACGCCGATGTACATCAGCCTTGACCGGTTCCCCGGACGGGTGAGTGTGCTCTTCGGTATGCTCCATCAGGTCGGCTGATGCGGTGACCGTTCCGCTGTTCTGCCTGCTCCTTTCGCTGTTTCTCCTCTTGATAGAGCAATAAAAATACCCCCGCTCTTCGGATCGTTCCGAAAAGCGGGGGTATTTTGGTAATTTAAGCGTCAGCCGTTGAGACCGCGGGCCTGGCGGTCCATGTCCTCGACTACGATATCGAAAATTTCGCCGAGCGAGGCGCAGTATTCGAGCACCTTCCAAGGCTCATTGGTGTGGTAGTGGATCTTGATGAGCTCATCGTCGCCGACGGCGAGCAGACAGTCGCCCTGGAAGTTGGTGCGGAAATAGTCGTTGATGGCGTCCTCGTCCAGGCCGGTGCCTTCGATGAGGAGCTGCGTATCGTAGCGGTAATCGATCATGGAAATGTTCCTTTCTGCAATAAGTTACCGGTGCTCGCCGAGGAAGAACAGCGCAAGCGTGCCGGGGCCGGAGTGTGCGCCGATCACCGGGCCGACGACCACGATCTCCTTGACGGAAGCGCCGTAGCGCTCCTTGAGGATCGCGGCGAGCGTGTCGGCGTCCGCGCGGCAGTCTCCGTGAGAAATAAACACCGTTCCGCCGGCTTTGTCAAGAGCAAGCTCGCCGTATTTGTCGGCCATCGCGTTGAGAGAGGCTTTGCGGCCGCGGACCTTGAACATGTTGATGAGATGGCCGGCGTCGTCCATGTGCAGCACGGGCTTGAAGCCGAGCGTGTTGCCGACGAACGCGGTGGCGGCGCTGATGCGTCCGCCGCGCTTGAGATAGACGAGATCGTCCACCGTGAACCAGTGGCAGAGATGGAAGCGGTTGTCGAGCACGACCTTTTCGCACTCCTCGATCGTGCCGCCCTCCCGCTTTTTCTGCACGGCCATATAAAGCAGCAGACCGAACCCACCGGACGCGCCGAGCGTATCAACGCAGCGGATGTCACGCTCGGGATACTTTTCGCGCAGCTCCTGCGCGGCGATGCACCCGGCGTGGTATGTGCTGCTCAGACCCGAGGAAAAACCGATGTAGAGGATATCCTTTCCCTCCTGCAGGATCGGCTCAAAGCCCTGCACGAAGGCGTCCGCGTTCACGGCGCTCGTGCGCGCGACGCTGCCCTTGCGCATCTTGTCGTAGAACTCGGGGAAGGGGAGCTCGTAGTTCGAGTACTGGCGCGCATCGCCGTCGAACACGTAGGTCAGCCAAGAGTACGGCACGCCCCACTCCTTCAAAAGCTCCGGCGGGATGTCGCATGCGGAATCGGTGTAGATCACAAAGTCGTTCATGGTATCCTCTCCTTATATATACAGCAAAATATATACAGCAAATTATTTCGATCGGACGTTCTCGTCCCCGAGAAAAAACAGCGCCAGCGCGCCGGGGCCGACGTGCGAGCCGGTCACGGGCTCGTACATCACGGTCATGATCTCCTTCGGCGGCGCAACGATACGCAGCGCCGAGGCGAGGTATTCCGCGTCCTCCACGCAGTCGGCATGGGCAATGCCTACGGTCTGCGTCTCGGGCGAGACAACATATTTGCGGTAACGCTCCACAAGCGCGTCAATGGACTTGCGGCGGCCGCGGATCTTGTCCACGGCGACGATCGCGCCCTCCTCGTTGCCCTTGAGCACGGGCTTGATGTGCAGCACGGAGGCGACGATCGCCTTGGCGTTGGAGAGCCGTCCGGTGCGGCGCAGGTACATGATATCGTCCACGGTGAAGATCTGATACATCCGCCAGCGCATATCGCGCAGCGCCGCCGCCGTTTCGGAAAGCGAAGCGCCGTTCTCGCGCATCTCGATGGCGCGCAGCACAAGAATGCCCTCGCCGAGCGAGGCGCCGAGCGTATCGACGAGCTGGATATCGCGCTCGGGAAACTCCTCGCGCAGATCGCCCGCGGCGAGCTTGGCCGAGCCGAACGAGCCGCTGATGCCGGACGACATGCCGACGAAGAGAACGTCTTCCCCGGCGGCGAGCAGAGGCCGCGCCGCGGAGATGAACCGGTCGGGGTTTACGAGCGAGGTCGTCACCACCGTGCCTTTCCGCATCGCGCCGTAGTACGCCGCACCGTCAAACGACTCGGTATCAAGACAGGTGTGCTCCACACCATCATAGGAATAGGAAAACGGCGCAACGGTGACGCCGTGCTTCTGCAGAAGCGGCGTCGGCAGATTGGCGGATGTATCGGTAAGGATAGCAAAAGACAAGATGTTTGCCCTCCAAGTATCTAATATTTGATATTATTATAAATCAAGGTCAAAATTAAGTCAATGGGAAAAGACACAATTGCTTCTTGTAAAATCAGCAGGATGTGGTATAATCCTGTCTGCGAGGTGATGAAAATGGCATACGATAACGCGCTCGTTGCGGGCAAGCTGCGCCGCTGGGAAAAGTATCTGGACGATTTCCGGCTTCCGCGCTGGGAGGAGATCCCCAATCTGGGATTGTATATGGAGCAGGTCCTGTCTCTTATACACATCTGACGCTGCCGACGAATAGAGAGG
>ERZ1504259.233-NODE-233-length-19212-cov-6.224461_pt1 | contig 19212 bp, 21 predicted proteins | sample MGYA00571880_ERZ1504259 | MGnify/ENA primary metagenome ERZ1504259 (study PRJEB39906, sample SAMEA3182086) | gut metagenome | biome: human; feature: gut; material: Stool; isolation source: human stools | place: Canada | collected 2013-01-21 ... | reverse complement strand
CGCGCGCGTAATAGAAAAAGGAATGGGAAGGACGCTTCGGCGTTCTTCTCTTTTTGCCCTCCGGCGCAATGCACCGCTTCCCGCGCGGGCGCATAGTATGCTGCGAGGAGGGGAGAGTATGGAACGCTATTTACTGGTCGCACGCTCCATCACGCACGCCCAGCAGATGATGAAGGTCCTGGACCGTGCGGGCATCCGCACGCGGGTGCTGCGCGCGAGCGCCGAGCTGACGGGCCGCGGCTGCGGCTACACGCTGGAGGTCGCGGAGCGGAATTACGCCGCCGCCGTCCGCCGCCTGCAGGACGCGCGGGTCGAGCCGGTCAAGATCGTTCGGAGGTAGAGCCATGATCTATCTGGACTCCGCCGCGACGACCTTCCAAAAGCCCCTGAGCGTTTCCTATGCGATGCAGAGGGCCATGCGCACCATGTCCTCGCCGGGGCGCGGCGGCTATGCCGCGGCCAGAGCGGCGGAGGAGACGGCCTTCCGCTGCCGAAGCCTTGCCGCCGAGCTGTTCGGTGTACCCTCGCCGGAGCAGGTCGTCTTTACCTCCAACGCGACGCACGCCCTGAACATTGCCATCCGTTCGCTCGTGCCGGAGGGCGGGCGCGTCGCCGTCTCCGGCTATGAGCACAACGCCGTCACGCGGCCGTTGCACGCGCTGGGCGCGAGGATCAAGGTCGCCGCTTCGCCGCTCTTTGACCGCGCCGCGCTGCTGCGCGCCTTTGAAAACAGCATCTCGCCGGAGCTTGACGCCGTCGTCTGCACGCACGTCTCCAATGTGTTCGGCTTCGTTCTGCCGATCAAGGAGATCGCTGCGATCTGCCGCGCGGAGGGAGTTCCCCTGATCGTGGACGCCTCGCAGTCCGCGGGCATCCTGCCGTTCGAGCTGGACACGCTCGGCGCGGCCTTTATCGCCATGCCGGGACACAAGGGGCTTTACGGCCCGCAGGGGACGGGACTTCTGCTGTGCGCGCACGACGCCGCACCGCTCCTCTACGGCGGCACGGGCAGCGCGTCGCTCGAGCAGACCATGCCGGACTTCCTGCCGGACCGGCTGGAGGCCGGTACGCACAATATGCCCGGCATCGCGGGTCTGGAGGCCGGACTGCGCTTCGTGCGGGAAAGACGGGAGCGTATCGAGCGCCACGAGCGCGCGCTGATCGCGCGGGCCGCCGCTGCGCTGCGCGGAATGGACGGCGTTACGGTCTATGCCGCGCGGGACGCCGCGGAGCAGGTCGGGGTGCTGTCCTTCAACCTGGATGGCAGGGAGCCGGAGGAGACCGCGGACGCGCTGGCGCAGCGGGGCTTTGCTCTGCGCGGCGGACTGCACTGCGCGCCCTACGCCCACCGCACGGCGGGAACACTGCCGAACGGAACGGTGCGCCTGAGCGTATCCGCCTTCACCTCGGCGGCGGATATCGACGCCTTTGCCCATGTGCTGCGGAGCATCGTGCGCGGCTGAAGGCTGCGCTGCACAAATTCATGGAAAATTCATGCTCTTTCGGTTGCTTTTTTTTGCGGATTATATTAGAATATGAATAACTATTGCTTAAGAGGGATATGCCATGGAATTTGTGATGACCATACTCGAGGGCGCGTGGCGTTATGTGACGACCATCCGCATCGCGGACTATCTGGATATCGCGCTGATGGCCTATTGCTGCTATCTGCTGCTCCGCCTCGTGCGCAGCACTCGCGCGGAGAGCTTGGTCAAGGGCATCATGGTGTTTCTGCTGGCGCTGTGGATCTCGCATGTATTCAAGCTCAATGGCATTTACTTTATCCTCAACCACATGCTTGATGTCGGCATCCTCGCACTGATCGTCCTCTTCCAGCCGGAGATTCGCCGCATTTTAGAGCAGGTCGGCTCGAGTAAGCTGCGCTCGTTCATTCCCTTTGCCGCAAAGCAGCAGTCGAGCGCCATTGAAAACGCCATCGCGCAGACGGTGCTCGCCTGCACCGAGATGTCCAAGACCCGCACGGGCGTGCTGATCGTCTTTGAGCGTGAGATCAACCTCGACGAGATGGCGCGCACCGGCACCATCGTGGACGCGCAGGTGAGCAGCGAGCTGCTGAAAAACATCTTCTTCGTCAAGGCCGCGATGCACGACGGTGCGGTCATCATCCGCGACGGGCGCATCCTGGCGGGCGGCTGTATGCTGCCGCTGTCGAAGAATGTGAACCTCAGCCGCGACCTCGGTATGCGCCACCGCGCGGGCATTGGCATGAGCGAAAATTCCGACGCCGTGGTCGTCATCGTCTCGGAGGAGACGGGCACCATCTCCGTCGCCATCGGCGGACTGCTCAAGCGTCACCTCAAGCCGGAGACGCTCGAGAAGCTGCTCATCAACGAGCTGATGCCGCAGACAGAGGAACCGGGAGCGGACAAGCCGCAGCTGCATTTGCCGCGTATCCTGAAAAAGCGGAAGGAGGACGACGAAGAAAATGGAGCAAACTAAAGGCCGCAGGGCGTTTTGCATCGGCTTGTCGATCCTCATTGCGCTGCTCGTTTGGTTCTACGCCAACGACGACACGGAGATCGAGATCTCCGTCAACGATGTCCCCATTGAGTTCACCAATGAGGATACCTCACTGGCGGACAAGGGGCTGATGCTCCTCTCGTATGAGGAGGAGGCGATCGACCTCAAGCTGGGTATGCCGCGCAGCACCTACTTCAAGCTCGATCCGGACAAGATCCGCATCGTGGTCGATCTCAGCTCGGTCACAACGACCGGCACACAGACGATCACCTACAGCATCCTTTATCCGCGCGGGCCGCGCGGCGAGCTGCTTTCGAGCAGCATCACGCAGAAAGAGCCGACCGTCCGCTCGACCACCATTGAGATCGGCGAGCTGTTCCGCAAGAATGTGGAGATCCGCTGCAAGGTCGTCGGCAACGTGGCGGAGGGCTATATCGCCGGCACGGTCCGTATGCTGCCCGAGACGCTTGAGGTGCGCGGCCAGCAGGTCGACATCATGCAGGTGAGCTACGCGCAGGTCACGCTGAACATTGAAAACGCGACCTCCACGGTCGTGGAGCTGCTGGGCTTTGAGCTGTACGATTTCAGCGACCAGCTCATCCGCTCGAACCGCATCCATCCGGCCAGCGAGAGCATCCAGGTGACGATGCCGGTGATGACGGTCAAGGAGGTCCCGCTCACGGTCGAATTTGTCGAAACGCCCGGCTCGCGGCTCGAGAACGTCAAGTGGGCGCTGACGCCGATCGACACGATCACGCTCTCGGGCGACGCCTCGACGATGGCTGCCATCGACGAGATCAAGCTCGATACGCTCTCGCTCGCCGATCTCAAGGCGGCGGAGACCTTTACCTACGACATTCCGCTTCCTGACGGCGTGGACAATCTCAGCGGCGTGACGAGCGTGACGCTGACCATCCTGTTCGACGACATCGACTCCTTGACGGTGGACGCCACGCAGTTCGGCTACGAGAACCTGACGACCGAGCGCGATGTGACGGTCGTGACCTCGACGCTGAGCGTGACGCTGCGCGGCACGAGCACGGCGCTCGCGCAGGTGAATGAAGAAAACCTCCGCGTGGTGGCGGACCTGACGAATGTTTCCGACGCGGACGGCGTCTATACCGTCCCTGCAACGGTTTATGTGGACGGGCTGGACGTCGGCGCCGTCGGCAGCTATCAGGTGACCGTGCGGTTGAGCGGCGGAGCGGAAAACAGTACAGAGCATAACTGAAGGAGAACCTATGACCCAGATAGCAACGGTTGAAAAAATATTGCGCGGCGGCAGGGCGGAGATCTCCGTTCCCCGCAAGTCCGCCTGCGGACACGACTGCGAGAGCTGCTCGGGCTGCGGGATGCAGGGCTCGTCCACCCATGCGGTGGCGCTCAATCCCATCGGCGCGCAGGTGGGACAGAAGGTCGTGGTCGAAAGCAGCAACAAGCGGCTCTATGGCGTGATGCTGCTGGTCTACGCGGTGCCCATCGTGTTGTTTCTGATCGGCTACTTTGCCTCCTATGCGCTGACCTCTGAAGGCCTGCGCTATGCCGTCGCCATTGCGGCGTTCTGCCTCGGCATCGTGCCGGCGATCCTCTACGACCGCAAGCTGAAGCGTGAGGGCGGGCTGGCGTTCACCATCATACGAACCCTGTAGCGCAGATATGTTCGGCTACGTTCTGCCCTCGCGGGATCGGCTCGACGAGCGGGAACGCGAGCGCTTCCGCGCCGTCTACTGCGGACTGTGCCACACGCTCCGGGAGCGCTACGGCTTTGCCGCGAGCCTCCTGCTCAACTACGATTTCACCCTTTTAGCCATTCTGCTCTCAAGCGGAGACGAGGAGTCCTGCACCGTGCGGCGCTGCGCCGTGCATCCCTGTAAGGGCTGCCGCGCGCAGACAAGCACGCCGGCACTGGAGGCCGCGGCGGACCGGACCGTGATCCTCTCCTGGTGGCAGCTGCGGGATCACATCGCCGACCACGGCTTTTGGAGCGGACTTAAATACCGCTTTGCTTCGCTCTTTCTGCGCGGTGCTTACCGCAGGGCAGGGGAGCGGCTGCCGCGCTTCGACGCGGCGGTGCGGCTGCATCTCCAAGCGCTCGCGGCGCTGGAGGATGCGCGCTGCGCCTCTATTGATATGGCGGCAGAGCCCTTCGCGGCGCTGATGGCGGACGCGGCGGCAGACCTCACGGACGAGAAGCGCCGGCGCATCCTCGGTCAGATCCTCTATCAGCTCGGCCGCTGGATCTACCTCATCGACGCGGCGGACGACCTGAAAAAGGATACCGAAAGCGGGAATTATAACCCACTGCTTTACCGTTATCATACGGAAAACGGCGTTCTCGGCGACGCGGACAGGCTCGCGCTGGCCGAAACGCTGGACGCCTCCATCGAGCGCATGGCGAGCGCCTACGCACTTTACGACTACGGCGTATGGACGCCGATCCTGGACAGTATATTTTATGAGAGTCTTTACGGCATCGGCAAAGCCGTTTTGGACGGGACCTACCGCCGCCGCACGCGGACGCGGTACGGTGAACGCAAGAAGAAAAGCAACGAGGAAGCACTATGAACGACCCCTACAAAGTATTGAACGTCTCGCCCTCCGCATCGGACGAGGAGGTAAAGAAGGCCTATCGTGACCTTGCGCGGAAGTATCATCCCGACAATTATCACGATAACCCGCTTGCCGATCTCGCGCAGGAGAAGATGAAGGAGATCAACGAGGCCTACGAGCAGATCCAGAAGCAGCGCAGGGCGGGCAGCGGCTATGGTGCGCCGCGGCAGAGCTACTACGGCACGACGAGCAACGGCTATTCCAGCGCCGACCCGACCATGCAGCAGATCCGTCTCGCCATCGCCCGCGGCGACATTTCGCAGGCGGAGCGCCTGCTGAACGCGGTCAGCGACCACAATGCCGAGTGGAGCTTCCTCATGGGCAACGTCTGCTACCGCCGCGGCTGGCTGGACGAGGCAAAGCGCTATTTCGAGACGGCCTGCCGGATGGACCCGGAGAATCCCGAGTACCGGCAGGCGCTCGCGGCCTTCAACAACCGCGGCTACCGTCCGCAGGGCTATCAGACCGTTTCCACGAGCTGCGGCAACGATGTCTGCTCAAACTGGTGCCTCGCGGCACTGTGCTGCAATCTTCTCGGCGGCGGAGGCTACTTCTGTCTGCCGTGTATGTTCTGATTTGAATGAGGAGGAGATCACATTGGTCAAAAGCATGACGGGCTACGGAAGAGCCCGCGAAACGCGCAGCGGCCGCGATATCACCGTCGAGGTCCGCTCGGTCAATAACCGCTATCTTGACTGCACCGTCAAGATGCCGCGCGCCTACATCTTCGCTGAAGACGCCGTGAAGGCGCGGGTGCAGAAGGCCGTCTCGCGCGGCAAGGTGGACGTGTTCATCACCATCGACACCTCGGCGGCAGACGAGGCGGTCGTCAAGCTCAACCGCCCGCTCGCGCAGGGCTACTACAAGGCGCTGTGCGAGATCAACGAGGCCTGCGGTCTTGAGAGCGAGATCACCGCGTCGACCATCGCCCGCTTTCCCGACGTCCTGACCGTCACCAAGGCGGAGGAGGACCTGGAGAGCGTTGCCGTCGACCTCTGCGCCGTGCTCGATGACGCGCTTGCCGCGTACAATCGGATGCGCGCGACCGAGGGCGAGCGTCTTGCCGCCGACATTGGCAGCCGGCTCGATACCATCGAGCGCATCACCGGCATGGTCGAGGAGCGCTCGCCGCAGACCGTTGCGGAGTACCGCGCGCGCCTGACCGCCAAGATGGAGGAGGTCCTGCAATCGACCACCATCGACGAGGCCCGCATTCTCACCGAGGCCGCCATCTTTGCCGATAAGATCGCCGTCGACGAGGAGACCGTCCGCCTGCGCTCCCACGTTTCCCAACTGCGTACCATGCTCGTCTCCGACGAGCCGATGGGCCGCAAGATGGACTTCCTCATTCAGGAGGTCAACCGCGAGAGCAATACCATCGGCTCCAAGTGCAACGATATTACCATCGCGCGCGATGTGGTCGCCCTGAAGGCGGAGGTCGAAAAGATCCGCGAGCAGGTGCAGAACATCGAGTGAGGAGGGGACGATGAAGCTCATCAACATCGGCTTCGGCAATCTGGTCTCCGCCGAGCGTGTGCTGGCTATCGTCAGCCCCGACTCCGCGCCGATCAAGCGCCTCATTCAGGAGTCGCGCGAGCGCGGTATGCTGATCGACGCGACCTACGGCCGAAAGACCGCGTCCGTTTTCGTGATGGACAGCGACCATGTGGTGCTCAGCGCCATCGCGGCGGAGAAGCTCGCGCAGCGGCTCGGCCTTGAAATTTTGGGAGGATTGGAAGAAAACGAATGAAAACAGGGAAGACCTTTATCATCTCCGGCCCCTCCGGCGTCGGCAAGAGTACCGTGCTCCGTGAGCTGCTGCGGGACCGCGACGACCTCTATTTTTCGATCTCCGCCACAACGCGCACGCCGCGTGAGGGGGAGATCAACGGCGTTCACTATCATTTCATCAACGTCGATCGGTTCCGTGAAATGATCCAGGAGGATGAATTCCTCGAGTATGCCGAGTATGTCGGCAACTTTTACGGCACGCCCAAGCGCTATGTGGACGAAGCCATGGCGCAGGGGAAGGACGTTATCCTCGATATCGAGGTGCAGGGCGCCCTGCAGGTCATCGGCAAGCGGCCCGATACCGTGCGCATCTTCATCGCCCCTCCCTCGTGGGACGCGCTGGAGCAGCGCCTGACCGGACGCGGGACGGACAGCCCCGAGAAGATCCAGAAGCGCCTTGTCCGCGCCAAGGTCGAGCTTCAGACCGCCGACACCTACGATTACTTTGTCATCAACGACACGGTGGAAAATGCCGTGCGCGAGATCAACGCCATCATGCTCGCCGAGCATTGCCGCCCGAGCGAGCGCATGGAGATATTGCAGTAAGATATCTAATTTAATTTATCAATCATGCCGCGCCGCGGCGAAAGGAAGTATACGACTATGATGCTCTATCCCGCTATGAACACCCTCACCAAGAATGTCCCCAACCGTTACCTGCTGGTCAACGTGGTCGCGCGCCGCGCCCGTCAGATCGCGGAGGACGCCGAGCTGGAGGGGATCCACCTGACCGAAAAGCCCGTTACCGAAGCCATCAATGAGGTCGCCGACGGCGAGATCACCGCGGCGGACATTGATACGCACATCAATAAGTAAGAACGAACGATTCGCCGGAGAGGGGGAGAAGCATGGAACAGCAGATCGCAAGGATCGCCCTCTCCGGCGTACCCTACAGTGCGGACAAGCTGTATTCCTACCTCGTCCCGCCCGAGCTGGCTGACGCCTGCCGCGCGGGCGTTCGTGTGAGCGTACCGTTTGGCCGCGGCAACCGCCGCACCGAGGGCTTTGTGCTCGAAACGCTGTGCGAAGCGGCGGACAAGCCGCTCAAGCCGGTCTTTACCGTGCTGGACGAGCAGCCGCTGCTCGACGCGTCCCTGCTGCGCCTTGCCAAATGGATGAAGGCGCGCTATTTCTGCACGGTCTACGACGCGCTCAAGACCATTCTGCCCGCGGGCATCTGGTTCCGCTACCGCGAGACCTACCGCTTAGCAGACGGTGTACAGGAGAGCGACTTGTCAGCGCTTGCCGCGGCGAACCGAACGGATAAGCTGCTGCTCGAGACCATCACCGCCCGCGGCGAGCTGGAGCGCAGCGAGCTCGAGGAGCTCGGCGGCGCGCAGACGATGAAGCGGCTCAAGCTCCTGTGCGAGCAGGGCGTGCTGTACTCCGAGACGATGGCCATCCGGCAGATCAGCGACAAGTCGGTGCGTATGGTGAGCCTTGCCGTGAGCGCGGAGGACGCGCTCGCCGCGGTCGAGCCAAAACGCCGCAGCGCGCCGCTGCGCTATGCGGCGGTCGAAATGCTCTGCGCGCAGGGCACGCTCTCCTCGTCGGATATCTGCTACTATACCGGCGCGTCGCTGCAAACGCTGCGCGGGCTGGAAAAGGCGGGCATCGTCTCCTTTGCCAAGCAGGAGGTCCTGCGTGTCAGCAGGCACGAGCCCGTTGAGATGGCCCTGCCCATCGTGCTCAACGACGAGCAGCAGCAAGCCTTTGACGGACTGCTGCCGCTCATTGCCCGCCGCGAGGCGGGAGCGGCGCTGCTGCATGGCGTGACCGCCAGCGGCAAGACGCAGGTGTATATCCGCCTCATTGAGGAAACATTGGCGATGGGCCGCACGGCGATGCTGCTTGTGCCGGAGATCGCGCTCACGCCGCAGATGATGGCGAAATTTACCGCCTATTTCGGCGAGAACGTCGCCATGCTCCACAGCGGACTTCAGCTGACGGAGCGCTACGACCAGTGGAAGCGCATCCGCCGCGGCGACGTGCGGGTCGTGCTCGGCACGCGCAGCGCGGTGTTCGCGCCGCTGCCGGATCTCGGACTTATCATCATGGACGAGGAGCAGGAGCCGACCTACTGCTCGGAGAACCCGCCGCGCTACCATACGCGCGATGTCGCGCAGTTCCGCTGCGCGCAGAGCGGCGCGCTGTTGCTGCTCGGCTCGGCGACGCCGACGGTCGAGACGATGTACTACGCGCGGGAAGGGCGCTATCAAGTTTTCCCGCTTTACAGACGCTACAATGAAAAAGCGCTCCCCGAGGTGTTCATCGCCGATTTGCGCGACGAGCTTCGCGCGGGGAACGAGACCGCCGTCAGCGAACCGCTCCGCTCCGCGCTGGAGGAAAATCTCGCCCGCGGCGAGCAGAGCATTCTCTTTCTCAACCGCCGCGGCAACAGCCGGATGCTGCTGTGCGGTGAGTGCGGCGAGGTGCCCGAGTGCCCGCGCTGCAGCGTTCCGATGACCTATCACAGTGCGAACGGACGGCTGATGTGCCATTACTGCGGCCACAGCGAGCCGGTCTACGACCGCTGCCCGCAATGCGGCGGCATCATGAAGCACATCGGCACCGGCACGCAGAAGGTCGAGGAGGAGCTGCACGCTCTGTTTCCTGGAGCGAAGGTCCTGCGTATGGACACCGACACGGTCGGCGCGTCGCATGGGCACGAAAAGCTCCTGCGGCAGTTTGAAGAAGAAAAGATCCCGATCCTGCTCGGCACCCAGATGGTCGCCAAGGGCCTGGATTTTGAGAACGTCACGCTGGTCGGCGTCCTCTGCGCCGACGTCTCGCTCTATATCGACAACTACCGCGCGCCGGAGCGCACGTTCAGCCTGCTTTCGCAGGTCGTGGGCCGCGCGGGCCGCGGCAGCAAGCAGGGCAGAGCGATCATTCAGACCTTCACGCCGGAAAACGAGGTCATCCGCGCGGCGGCCGCACAGGATTACGACGCGTTCTACGAAAGCGAGATCCGGATGCGGCGCCTGCGCCGCTATCCGCCGTTCGCCGACCTCTTCTCCTTTACCGTGACCGGCGCGGACGAGAGCCGCGTCATCCGCGCGGCAAAGGCGCTGCGCGACGCGCTCGGCTACGCCGTCGAACGGCGCGAGGAGCTCAAGCCGCTGAGCATCGAGGTGCTCGGTCCTGCCGGGGCGAGCGTGGTGAAGGTCAACAACCGCTACCGCTACCGAGTTTTTCTCGTCGGCAAGGGCTGTCCGGCGCTGCGCCGTCTGGTGGCGGAATATCTCTATGCGTTTTATCAACACAAGGAAAACCGCGGTCTCGACATTTTTGCCGACTGCAATGCGATACAATAGGAGGAACTGCTATGGCCATTCGTGAGATCAGAAAAAAAGGTGACCCGTGCCTGGAGAAGGTCTGCCACCCGGTGACGGAGTTCAATGAGCGTCTGCACCTGCTGCTGGACGATATGCGTGAAACGCTGGAGGAGTCCGGCGGCGTCGGGCTTGCCGCGCCGCAGGTCGGCATCCTGCGCCGCGTGTGCATCGTGGAGGACAGCGAGGGCGAGATCATCGAGCTCGTGAACCCCGAGATCGTCAAGGCTGAGGGCGAGCAGACCGGCTTGGAGGGCTGCTTGAGCCTGCCCGGACGCTGGGGCATTGTCACCCGTCCCTACACCGTGCGCGTGCGTGCGCAGGACCGCGATGGCGCGGCCTTCGAGGTCGAGGATGAGGACATCACCGCCCGCTGCTTCTGCCACGAGATCGAGCATCTGGACGGACACCTGTTCAGCGAGCACTGCGACCGTCTGCTCACCGACGAGGAGCTGGAGCAGTATCTCAAGGAGCACGAGGACGAGTACGAAAGGGAAGACGACGAATGAGGATCGTATTCATGGGAACGCCCGACTTCGCAGTCGCGTCGCTCCGCCGTCTGGTGGAGGACGGGCATGAGGTCGTCGGCGTATTCACCCAGCCGGACAAGCCCAAAAACCGCGGCATGAAGCTGACCTTCTCACCTGTGAAGGAATATGCCTTAACACAAGACCTGCCGGTCTATCAGCCGCTCAAAATGCGCGACGGGGAAGCGCTCGGCATATTGCGGGAGCTTGCGCCCGAGCTGATCGTGGTCGCGGCCTACGGAAAGATCCTGCCGCAGGAGATCTTAGACCTGCCGCAATACGGCTGCATCAACGTTCACTCCTCGCTTCTGCCGAAGTATCGCGGCGCCGCGCCCATCAACTGGGCGATCCTGAACGGCGAGCGTGTCACTGGCGTTTCCATCATGTATATGGTCGCGGCGCTCGACGCGGGCGATGTCATCCGCACGGTCTCGACCGAGATCGGTGAGCATGAGGACGCCGCGGCGCTGACGCTGCGGCTCTCTGAGCTTGGCGCGCAGGCGCTGAGCGAGACGATCCCGACGCTTGCGGACGGCACGGCGAAGCGCACCCCGCAGGACGAGTCGGCATTCACCTATGCGCCCATGCTCGACCGCTCGCTTTCGCCCATCGACTGGACAAGGAGCGCACGGGAGATCGACTGCCAGGTGCGCGGTCTCATTCCGTGGCCCTGTGCCGCGACGAGCGTGGACGGGAAAAGCGTCAAGGTCTACGAGACCGTTTCCGGGGAAATGACCGCCGACGCGCCCGGCACGATGCACGCGGTCAAGCGCGGCCTTTCCGTCGCCTGCGGCGACGGCAGGAGCCTCATCATCACACAGCTTCAGGCGGAGGGCGGCAAGCGCATGGCGGCTGCCGACTATCTGCGCGGTCACCCGCTCAAAACAAACGGCTAAAGGGGAGAGCTTATGCCTTACTATTCTTACGGCTACGGTTACGATTCGGCCAACCTGGTCTACCTCATTCTGCTGGTCCCGGTCCTGCTGCTGTCGCTCTATGCGCAGGCAGCGGTCAGCGGCAATTTCTCGCGTTACAGCAAGGTGACGAATCGCCGCGGACTGACCGGCGCGCAGGCGGCGGCTGGTGTGCTGCGCGCGCACGGCATCACAGACGTCGGCATTGCCCGCTGCTCAGGCAAGCTGACCGACCACTACGATCCGCGCAATAACACCATCTTTCTCTCCGACTCCGTTTACGATGCCGCCACGGTCGCGGCGGTCGGCGTTGCCGCGCATGAGGCGGGGCACGCGGTGCAGTACGCCGTGGGCTATGGCCCTGTCAAGCTGCGCAGCGCCATTGTGAAAACGACGCAGTTCAGCTCACAGGCTTCGTTCATCATTCTGATGCTCGGCCTCGTGCTCTATAGCCAGCCGATCCTGCTGCTTGGCATTGTCCTCTTCGGCGTGGTCGCGTTCTTCCAGCTCGTCACGCTGCCGGTGGAGTTCAACGCCTCCCACCGTGCGCTTGAAACGCTGGAGGGTGAGCATATCCTGGAGGACGAGGAGATGGCCGGTGCGCGAAAGGTGCTCCGCGCCGCGGCGCTGACCTATGTCGCCGCGCTGCTCTCGTCGCTGCTGCAGCTCCTGCGCTATGTTTTGATCTTCCTCAACCGCTCCGGGAATCGCCGCGGAGGGCGCCGATGAGAGTCGACCGTGCAAGAGAAGCGGCGCTGGACGCGCTGGCGGCCTGCCGCCGGAACGGCGCGTGGATCGATGGCGCGCTCAAGCAGGTGCTCAAGCGGGACGGGCTTTCCGGCCGCGACGCAGCCTTTGCCAGCCGCATTGCCTACGGCGTGATGCAAAACCGCATCTACCTTGACCGCTGTCTGGCGCGCTGCCTGACGCAGAGGCCCGAAAAGCTCGAGCCGCTGCTGCTCAATATTCTCCGCATCGGCGCGTATCAGATCCTTCTCATGGATAAGGTGCCGGTCAATGCCGCCGTGAATGAGGCGGTGGAGATGGCGAAGGCGCACAAGCTATCCCGCGCGGCGGGACTGGTGAACGCGGTGCTGCGCAATGTGGACCGCAGAAAGGGAGAGCCGCTTGCCTTTGCGGACGAGCTCGAAGCGCTCTCCGTACAGACGAGCCACCCGCGTGCGCTCGTCGAGCGCATGGTCGGCCTGCTTGGCGCGGAGGAGGCGGAAGCCTTTCTCCGTGCGGACAATGAGCCGGTCCCGACCACCATTCAGACCAACACGCTCAAAACGACCGCGAAACAGCTTTGCGCCTCGCTGGAGGATGAGGGCGTAACCGTGGAGCCGCACCCTTGGCTCGCGGACTGCTTCACCGTTTCCGGCACCGGCGATCTGGAGGGTCTGCGCGCGTGGCGCGAGGGCTGGTTCACGGTGCAGGATGCCGCGGCGAAGCTGACGGCTTTGGCTGCCGTGCCGAAGGCGGGGAGCTATGTCATCGACACCTGCGCCGCCCCCGGCGGGAAGTCCTTCGCCATGGCGATGTGCATGGAAGGGAAAGGACACATTCTCTCCTGCGATATGGAGGAGCACAAGCTGCGGCTCATGGAGGCCGGTGCGGAGCGGCTGGGGATCGAGTGCATGGAGGTTCGCTTGGCCGATGGCCGTGTCTGCGATGAAGCGCTTGCGGAGAAGGCGGACATCGTCGTCTGCGACGTGCCGTGCTCCGGGCTCGGCATCATCCGCAAGAAGCCGGATATCCGCTATAAGGACATGGCTTCGCTCGCGGGTCTGCCCGCGATCCAAAGCGCCATTCTGGACAATGCCTCACGCTATGTCCGGCGCGGCGGGACGCTCGTTTACTCCACCTGCACGGTGCTTCCCGAGGAAAACGAGCGGGTGACGGATGCGTTTCTCCGCGCGCACCCGGACTTTACTTACGATACCTTTGCGCTGCCCGGTCCCATCGGCACGGTAGAGGGACACATCACGCTCTGGCCGCAGCGCCACGGGACGGACGGCTTTTACATCTGCCGCATGACGCGCAAGGAATGAGGATGACGATGACCGATATCAAATCCATGACCCAAGAGGAGATCACCGACGCGCTGCGCGCGATGGGCGAGCCTGCCTTCCGCGGCAAGCAGGTGTTCTCCTGGCTCCATAAGGGCGCGACCGACTTTGCGGAGATGAACAATCTCTCCAAGCCTCTGCGAGAAAAGCTCGGCAAGGAGTTTACCATTACAGCGCCGACCGTCGCCCGCAAGCAGGTTTCCCGGCTCGACGGCACGGTCAAATACCTCTGGGAGCTGCGCGACGGCAACTGCATCGAGACGGTGCTCATGAGCTATCACCACGGCAACACCGTCTGCATCTCCTCGCAGGTCGGCTGCCGGATGGGCTGCAAATTCTGCGCCTCCACCATAGCTGGCAAGGTAAGAGACTTAACACCTTCGGAGATGCTTGACCAGGTACTCTTCACCCAGCTGGATTCGGGAAAGGACATCTCCAACATCGTTCTCATGGGCATCGGCGAGCCGCTGGACAACCGCGTGAACGTGCTGCGCTTTCTGCAGCTTGTGAACCACCCGGAGGGGCTGAACATCGGAATGCGCCATATCTCGCTTTCCACCTGCGGCGTTGTACCCGGCATCGACGCGCTTGCGGAGGAAAACCTGCAGCTCACGCTTTCCGTTTCGCTCCACGCGCCGGACAGCGCGACGCGCAGCCGCATTATGCCGGTCAACAACGCCTACGACGTGGAGGAACTGTTCGCCGCCTGCCACCGCTATTTTAAGAAAACCGGCCGCCGCATCTCGTTTGAGTACGCGATGATCGACGGCGTGAACGACCACGACTGGCAGGCCGACCTGCTCGCCGAGCGCATCCGCGGGATGCCGGGGCACGTCAATCTGATCCCGCTCAACGACGTGGTCGAAAGCGAGTTCAAGCCCAGCCGCCGCGTCGCGGCGTTTCAGAAGCGGTTGGAGTCCCACGGCCTGACGGCGACGGTGCGCCGCAGTCTCGGCGGGGATATCGACGCCTCCTGCGGCCAGCTTCGCCGCAAGGAGATGGAGGCAAAGGAGAGAGGACAATGAAAGCCTGCGGCATCACGGACGTTGGACTGCAGCGTCACGAAAATCAGGATACCTTTGCCGTGGAGCGCGGCGCGGCGGACGGTCAGCTCATTGCGGTCGTGTGCGACGGCATGGGCGGCGAGAACTGCGGGCAGATCGCCAGCAGCCTTGCGGTCCGCGCCTTTCTCGACGAGCTGCACGCAGTCCTGCGCGCGGATATGACGACGGAGCAGCTGCGCGAAGCGGTGTCGTTCTGCGTTTCCAAAGCAAACGCTGCCGTCAAACGCCACGCGCAGGAGCATACGGAGTGTCACGGCATGGGGACGACGCTCGTCTCCGCCGTGACGAACGGCTCCGGCGCGGTCATCTGCAACGTCGGCGACAGCCGCGCCTACCGCGTCGGCCCGGGGAGGCTGGAGCGCATCACGCGCGATCATTCGGTGGTCGAGGGCTTGATCGAAAGCGGCAATATCACCGCCGAGCAGGCGCGCACGCACCCCAACCGCAACCTCATCACCCGCGCGCTCGGCCCCGAGGAGCATATCGAGTGCGACGTATACGATGTGACGCTCGGCGCGGACGAGCGGCTGCTGCTCTGCTCGGACGGGCTGGTCGTCACCGCCACGGACGAGGAGATGTACGAGGCGGTCGGCCGGGGCGATACGCCGGAGGAGAGCCTTGAGCACCTGCTCGAGCTTTCCAAACAGCGCGGCGCGCCGGATAACGTTACCGCTGTGCTGCTCTATCACGAGTGAGAAAGGAGGGCGCATAGATGGATCAAATGATCGGCAGAATGCTGGACAACCGCTATGAGCTGCTTGAGCTGATCGGCAGCGGCGGCATGGCAATGGTCTATAAGGCCAAGTGCCACCGGCTCAACCGCCTTGTGGCGGTCAAGGTATTGAAAAGCGATTTCGCGAGCGACGCGGATTTCCGCCGCCGCTTCTACGATGAATCCCAGGCCATCGCGATGCTCTCCCACCCGAACATCGTTTCGGTCTATGACGTGTCGCGCTCCTCGCCGGAGTACATTGTCATGGAGCTCATCGACGGCATCACGCTCAAGCAGTATATGGAGCGGCGCGGGCGTCTGAACTGGCGCGAGTCGCTGCATTTCATCACACAGATTATGAAGGGGCTGAGCCACGCGCATTCGCGCGGCATCGTCCACCGCGACATCAAGCCGCAGAACATCATGGTGCTGCGCGACGGCAGTGTCAAGGTCACGGACTTCGGCATCGCCTGTCTTTCCAACTCCGCCAACACCATGACGCAGGAGGCGCTCGGCTCCGTCCACTACATCTCGCCCGAGCAGGCGAAGGGCAACCGCCCCGACGCGCGCTCGGACATCTACTCCGCCGGCGTCGTGCTCTATGAGATGCTCACGGGCCGCCTGCCCTTTGAGGGCGACAGCGCCGTGTCCGTCGCGATCCAGCATTTAAGCAGCGTGCCGCTCTCCCCGCGGGAGATCGACCCCGACGTGCCCGAGGCGCTGGAAAAGATCTGCATGAAGGCGATGGCCTCGGACATCGACCGCCGCTATCCGACGGCGGACGCCATGCTCGCCGACCTGGAGGAGTTCCGCAAGAACCCAGACGTAGACCTTGATTTCAGCATCGAGGATCTGCGCCGCCCCGATACCGACGAGCCGACGCAGTATATCCCCGCCGTGCAGGCAGTCACGCCGAAGCGGGAGGAGCCGCAGGAGGACGAGCCGGTCGACGAGAAAAAAACGCAGAAAATGCTTCTGCTGGCCGGCGGCATCGCGCTGGCCGCGGTGATCGTGTTCGCTCTGTGGAACGTCATCATGGGCAGCTTCCGAAAGGAGCCTGTGCAGACGGAGTTCACCGTGCCGAACCTCCTCGGCATGACCATTGAGGAGGCCGAGGCCGACGAGCGGGTGAAGGGCATCTTCACCATTACGGAGATGGGCAGCCGCGCGAGCAGCGAGTACGCGGAGGGTCAGATCGTTGAGCAGACGCCTGCGGCCGACAACGTGGTGCGCAGCAACCGCGAGATCCAGGTCTTTGTCAGCACCGGCGAAAAGACCGAGCCGATGACGAACGTCACGGGACTGGAGTGGCGCAGCGCGAAGATCATACTTGACGACCTTGGGCTGGACCTGCAGTATAACTGGAAGGATGAGTATTCCGACTCCATTACCTCCGGCTGCGTGATCCGCACGGAGCCGGCAAAGGGAGAGATGCTCCGTCAGGGAGATGTTCTGCTGCTCTACCGCAGCAAGGGACCCGAGCCGAAGCCGGTCACGGTGATCTCCTTCCTCACCTATGAGCAGACGACGGCGGTGGAGGAGGCCGAGACGCTCGGCCTGAAGGTCACGGTGAAGCACGTTTACAGCGACGCGCTTGCGGGCACCGTCGTTGAGCAGAGCATCGCGCAGGATACGGTCGTCACCACCGGCGCCGAGATCGTGCTCACCGTCAGCGACGGGCCCGATCCTTCCGTTTCCGGCACAGAGGGGATCCCCCCGGAGGCGGCGTGAGAGGACGGATCAAAAAGGCCCTCAGCGGCTTTTACTATGTCGATACCGGCGAGGGGATCGTGACCTGCCGCGCGCGCGGGCGCTTCCGTAAGGAGGGCGTTTCGCCGCTTGTCGGCGACCGCGTGGAGATCACGGTATCCGGCACGGAGGGCATGGTTGATGCCATCGAGCCGCGGCGCAACGTTTTTTCGCGTCCGGCGGTCGCCAACATCGACCAGCTCGTGATTGTGGCGTCGAACGCCATCCCGCAGACCGATCCGTATCTCATCGACCGCATGACCGCTATCGCCGCGCTGAAGGGCTGCGAAGTCCTGATCTGCATCAACAAATCGGACCTTGACCATGCCGACGAGCTGTGCGCCATCTATGAAAAGGCGGGGCTTCCGTTTCTGCTCACAAGCGCCGAAACAGGGGATGGCATTGCCGAGCTGCGGGAGCGTATTTCCGGCAAGCTGTCTGCCTTTACAGGCAATTCCGGCGTTGGGAAATCGAGCCTGCTCAATGCGCTCGACCCACGCTTTTCCGTGCAGGTCGGCGAGGTCAGTCAGGCGCTCGGACGCGGACGCCACACCACGCGCCATGTGGAGCTATATACCCTCTCCGGCGGCGCGGAGATCATCGACACGCCCGGCTTTTCCTCCTTTGATACCGACGAGCTTGGGTTTGCGCTGAAGGAGCGGCTGCCGGAGACCTTTTTGGACTTCGCGCCCTATCTGGACGGCTGCCGCTTCGTTGGCTGCAGCCACACGAAGGAAAAGGGCTGCGCCGTTCTGGAGGCTGTGCGGGCAGGGAAGCTCTCCGCCTCGCGGCACGCGAGCTATCTGCGGCTCTACAACGAGCTCAAGGACCTGCGGGAGTGGAGCAGCAAATGAAGAAGCGAAAGCGGCGGGGCTCCCGCCGCTTTTTCCACGCCCGCGGGGCACGGGACAACGCCGCGCGGTATATACTGTAGCATCAGGCGTGACGGGAAGGAGGTGCGGCCATGTGGGGCAGGAACTGGTGCTGTCTGGGCATCTGCGCGCTGGCGCTGGGACTGGCGATCTTCATCGTTGCCATTTTTCCGGTGGGCTTTCTGATGTTTCTGGTCGCGTTGCTTCTCGTCGTCTGCGGCTGGGGCTGTATCCGGAGGAGGTGAGCGGATTTGAAGATCGTGGTGTGGAAGTCGCCCAAGGCCCTGTGCGGCGTGCTGCGGCTGCTGTTCGGGATCAAAGACGGGCAGGAATAAAGCGGTCCTTTGGCGCATAGAGTGAAGCAAAACCGTGCCAAAGGAGAGGACTGCCATGGAGCTTGAACTGTGCAAAGAGACGTATTCCTGTTATGAGGCTCTGCCGCCGCTTGTGGAGACGCGCGAGCAGAGCACCGAGACCATCGTCCCCGATTACTGCCCCGACATCGCGCGCATCGTGGAGGGCAGCGGCTGCCTCTTCGTGCGCAGCCGCGAGATTGCGGACGGGCGCGTGAGCGTTTCCGGCTCGCTGCGCGTGACGCTTTTGTACATAGCCGACGGCAGCGGCGGGCTCAAGAGCTTTTCGTACACGCTTCCCGTCGAGGAGACGCTGGACGGACGGCTGCGCGAGGGCTGCACCGAGGCGAGCGTGAGCGGCTGCGTCAGCGCGCTGGAGGTCCGCGCGCTCAACCCGCGCAAGATCATGACGCGCGCCGCTGTCGAGCTGACCGTTACGCCTTACTGCGCCGCGCAGCTCACGGCCTGCGGCGATGTGACGCAGCGGGCGGAAAACGGCATTGAGACGCTGTGCGAGACGCAGGAGGTCTCGATCATCAAGGCGCTGCGCAGCAAGGACTTCGTGTTCTCTGACGACCTCGTGCTCTCGAGCAGTAAGGAGCCTGCGGCGGAGCTGCTGCGCGAGAGCGCGTCTGTCCGCACGACAGAGTGCCGCCTGATCGGCGGCAAGATCATCCTCAAGGGCGTTGTCTGCGTGGAGGTCCTCTATCTCTCGGAGAGCGGGACCATCTGCAG